>PDWJ01000179.1_pt1 | contig 93372 bp, 78 predicted proteins | sample 1430881 | NCBI WGS metagenome assembly PDWJ01 (sample SAMN01162460, study PRJNA174530) | Oral metagenome, whole genome shotgun sequencing project. | biome: Marine environment; feature: Marine mammal; material: Swab sample of the gingival sulcus; isolation source: swab sample of gingival sulcus...
CATAAATTTAGGCATTTCGAGATATAAAAAGGTTAGTTTCTCATAGAAAACCTCTTTTGTTTCCTGTTCAGTCAGCTTTACTTCATGGAAATATTTATCTTTATCACTTTCTTGAAAAACAAAATCTAAAATACCTATGGTATAAACCGATTTTAGTTTAAAGTTCCATTTAGAGCCTTTATTTCTTCCCTGTTCTTGAATAGGAAAGGTTGAGTAGAAAACTGTTCTATCTTTAAAAAATTTCTGCTCTGCTTTTTGCATCTCAACTATAATCTTTTCACCCTTTCCATTGGTGCAATATATATCAAAAACCGATCTTCTGTCTCCTTTTCATTACCGTCTATATCGAAATACTTAACCTTTACAAACTTAGCCCTTTTTACTTTTTCATATATCCCTCCAAGTAATTTTAATATTTTCCTAAACCAGACCAACTCTTGAAAATGGTTTGAATACTATTTTAATATCTGGCTTATGTTACAACAAATAAGAATCTAACTTTTTTTAATAATTTTTCTTAAAACCATATCTACTCCTTTAATTAAAATACATACCTCTATCCAACCCATAAGGGGGATTAACATAGACAGTTGTTTCTGTATCCAAAAATTTAATAATAATAAATTTAATATAACCAAATCATATCAATTTTCAAACAAAAAGATGATTTTATTAATTGGGATTTAATCTAAAACAGATTAAATTTATCTTTTATATTAACTATGGTGTATGAAAGTAGATTATTACCATTATAAAATTATATATTTGGAGATAGTAGATATGGTAGAGGAGAAGAAACCCACAAATTTTATAAAAAAAATTGTTGAAGAAGATCTTAGAAATGGGAAACATAAGAGTATAGTTACTCGTTTTCCTCCTGAGCCAAGTGGATATTTGCACATTGGTCATGCAAAGGCTATATGTACAGATTTTGGCATAGCTGAGGAGTATAATGGAAAATGTAACCTAAGGTTTGATGATACAAACCCTTCCAAAGAGAGTAATGAGTATGTAAATTCCATTAAAGAGGATATTAAATGGCTTGGATATGATTGGGAGGGAAGAGAGTTTTTTGCATCCGACTATTTTGATAAACTTTATGAATTTGCTGTTATACTTATAAAGAAGGGTAAAGCTTTTGTATGTGATCTTACGGCTGATGAGATTAGAGAGTATAGGGGTGATATCTCTACTCCCGGTAAAAATAGTCCTTATAGAGAAAGGTCTATTGAGGAAAATTTAGATCTGTTTAATCGTATGAAAAATGGAGAGTTTGCTGATGGAGAGAAAACATTGAGAGCTAAAATTGATATGAGTTCTCCAAACTTTCTTATGAGAGATCCTGCTATATACAGAATTAAGAGGGTTCATCATCACAATACGGGGGATAAGTGGTGTATATATCCCATGTATGACTTTGCCCATTGTCTCTCAGATGCAATTGAGGGTATCACTCACTCAATATGTACATTAGAGTTTCAGGATAATAGAAGATTGTATGATTGGTTTGTTGAGGAGGTTGGCACTCCTTCCGTTCCAAAACAGTATGAATTTTCAAGATTAAATCTTAGCCATACCATTACAAGTAAAAGAAAGCTTTTAGAGCTTGTTGAAGGTGGTTTTGTTGATGGTTGGGATGATCCTAGAATGCCGACACTTAGAGGTTTAAGAAGAAGGGGAGTATCCCCGGAAGCCATAAAGATCTTTATGGAAAAGCTAGGTGTGTCAAAGGTTGATTCAAACATACATATTTCACAATTTGAGTGGTTTGTAAGGGAGGATCTAAAGGTAAATGCTCCTAGGGTTATGGCTGTTTTGGATCCGGTAAAGGTAATTATAGATAATTTAGAAAATCCTATAGAGGTTGAGATAAGTTACAATTCAAACCATCCTGAAATGGGGAGTAGAAAGGTTGTTTTAACAAAAGAGATCTATATTGAAAGAGATGATTTTAGAGAGGAAGCAGATAAGAAGTTTTTTAGGCTAACCATTGGTAAAGAGGTTAGGCTAAAGCAGGCTTACAATATTATATGTACCTCTATTGAGAAGGATGAAGATGGAAATATAGTAGCTATTCATTGTGATTACGATCCTGATTCAAGCACAGGAAAATCAAAAACAGGTAAAAAGGTTAAAGGTATTCTTCATTGGGTAAGCTGTGAAGATGCCATTGATGCTGAAGTAAGATTATACTCAAATCTGTTTACATCTGAAAATCCTGCCGCCGAGGATAACTTTTTAGATCACCTTTCTAAAGATTCCTTAAAAATTATTAAAGGTTGTAAATTGGAATCTTCAATGAAGGGTATTAAGCCTGAATCAAGATTTCAGTTTGAAAGAGTAGGTTACTTCTGTTTAGATAGATATTCGACTGAAGGAAACTATACTTTTAATAGAATTGTTACCCTAAGGGAGGAAAAAAGATAAAATAGAGGTGTAGAATAAATTAACTATTTCTATACTAAACTTTTATATTCCCTTAAGCAAAAAATTGGAGAAAGTTTGAGATATATACTGGTATTAATTATTTTTGTGTCATCTATTTTTGGAGAAACAATAAAATATAGTAAAGATCAGATCTATAAGTTTCCCGGCAGAACCCTTTACGATCTTTTGGTTTCCAATTTTGGTCTAATAGGAAAAACAACAAAAGATGTTGGTCAAAATGTAGAAATTTACAGAGATCTTTTTAATGGAAGGGAGATAACAGTAAAAAAAGATGGGATTATTGACTCCGATTACTCCAAAACATCCCTTAGAACTATCTCTCTCTCCCAACTTGACAGTCTAATTATAAAAGATGATCCCGATAAAGGAGGATTCTTGGTTGAGCTTTTTGAGATCAATCCAATAGAAAAAGAACACTTTAGTGAAGTTATATACAGAGATGCTTATCTAAACTACAGAGATCTTGATTTTGTTGTATCTCAACAATTTTCAGAAAATTACAGATTTAGATTAATAGGAAATTTAACAGAGTTCAAAGATAATCGTGAGGAGGAGGATATATTTTTATATCCATATTTGAAGCAGGATTTTAAATTTGGGGTTACAAGAAAAGGAGATAACTATACCAACGATCTTAAATTTGGATTTTTCAAAGAGGATAGATACAACCTTTTAACGGATTCTTTAAAGGAAAGTGATACAAAATATCATCTTCAAAACAGTATTTTTTATAATTTTAATAAAGATAACCAATTGAACAATAGAGTTCGTATTATATATGGAGAGAGGAATCGCAACAGTTACTACGAAATAAGTGGTAATTATGAGTACGTACAAAACTCAACTTACGGAGCACTAAAATATTCAGGAGATTACAACTACTCAAGTGGACTCAAATATAAAAGCAATAACTTCTATAATTGTATTTCTTTTAGAAATAGATTTACACCAATGATAGTTCAAGAAAACTCCCTCTCTTTTCAATCAAAATATAGAGAGAGTGGAAAATTTTCATATACCAACAATACAACCATAAAAGATTTATTGGAGAATACACTAAATATTACCTACAGAGATAATAGTAGAGATTCATACATATACAACAAAACAATTTGTCAGATACTTAAAATTATCCACAACCCTAAAGAGAAAGAAAAAATTAGATCAAATCTTGAGATAGGATATGAAATATTTAATGATATTGAAAAAGAGAGAAAATTTGATGCTATCTTTTTTAGATTTACGACAAATATTTTTAGTAAATTTTATTTTAAAAGTTCCTATTGGCACAACATTGGTAAAAAGAATAGACCTACAACAACCATATATTCGTCAATATCATCATTAGAGTATAATAATATGTTTTTTGAGGATAATTTAAGTTTATCTACAGGATTATTTTATAAATATTCAGAATTTTATAACGATATATCAAATAAACAAATAATTAATAATCTCGGTTTTAAAATAGTTTTGGCTTTGGGAGATCTTGAGTTTTACTACTCGGTACATAATCTTTATAGAGATAAGTATAGTATTGATAATTACGAAGATACTATTTTTAATAAGCACTACATTCACCAGACAATTAATGGTTTTAATATGATGGGATATGACGAAATTTGGGGTATTAGATGGGTCTTCTACAACTAAAACAACCTGTATTTATCTAATATGTAGTGTAATAAATATACGTGTAAAATCTCGTTCCCTGAGGTTCTCGAAGGGTAAATTTTGTCTATCAACCCGGTAAAAGTTTTAAGATTTTTGTCAAAATCTATAAACTTTTTTTATGGTACTTCTTTTGTAGCCAAAAGAAACAAAAGCTCTTCTTTTTCTTATCAAAAAGAAGCAAAACATAATTGGGGCATAAAGCCCTGAGCTCTTTACCATTATTGATGATGGAGGCTCAAACCCTTGACGGGTTTGCCGATTCCACCGTTATATCGGAAACTTTTATTTGGAATTAGATATTAATTGTTTCCGATCTAGAGGATACACCGGTTATGGAGATTTGTTTCAGATCCTTCTTTGGTGGGAAGACAGATATTTTATCGGTTATTAAAAGAGTAGCAATTATTTTATGATTACTACTCTTTTAAGACTCTCTATCAACTTCGTATTACTGCATCATCAATTTTTTGGATTACCTATTATTTCTAGGATCAGATCGTATAAAAAGTCAATTTCTTTTACTACTTGCCTCTTTAAACTATGATTTTTTAAGGCAGTCTTAACTTATCTGCTTTTCTTATCATCTTTTTTCATTTTTCTAAACTTTTTAAGCTCTCTTGTTTTCCTAAGATTATTTTTTATAAATTTAAGATAAAAATCAAATTTACTCTTCTGCTGATCAATTTTAAACTTTAAAAGACTACTCTTATCTTTGTTGTTTGTATCAGCAAGATATTCCGAATAAAATATTGCTTCGGAGTTTATCAGCTTATCATAATCTTTAATCATTACACCAAATCTTTTTGCAGATTTACCTTTTGGCATATTTCTATAAACAAAATCTACTATCTTTTTACTCTCCTCCTTCCAAAGCTTTTTTTCTATCCTCAAAAGCTTCAATACATCTTTAACATTCTTCATCTCTTGTTTTACCTTTTTAGAGATGTAGAGTGATACTTCTGACTTAATTTTAGGTCTAAAATAGTCCCATTTCTTATTAGATGTCACACTATTCTCTTTTGAAAAAAGAAAAAAAGATAGCATAATCAAGGAAATAACAATCTTCTTTGCCATAAATACTCCTATTTTAAGTTATTGATTGAACCCATATACAATGTATATATTTCTATCCAATTTTTCAATTTTTTTTTTGTTAAATCTTTTAAAGATCTATATATTTTAAAAAAATATTTTGGTTTAAATAGGGGTAATCATATGAATTTAAATGTAGATATAGGTGGAGTTGAACTTAAAAACCCAATATTGACAGCTTCCGGTACTTTTGGCTACGGAGATGAATTTAATGAGTTTTTTGATATATCACAACTTGGTGGTATTGTTACAAAGGCTATTACTCCTGAAGTAAGAGTAGGAAATCCAATTCCAAGAATAGCTGAAACAGAGTATGGAATGCTAAACTCTATAGGTTTGGCAAATCTTGGATTAAAAGAGTTCCTTCAAAAAAAGATTCCCATGATAAAAAATTTCAATACAAAAGTGTTTATCAATGTGGCAGGAAAAGAACTCAAAGATTATATAGAGGTAGCTGAGTCTCTAAGCAGTTTAGACTTTTTAGGCGGTATTGAACTTAATATTTCATGCCCTAATGTAAAGGAAGGTGGTGTTGCCTTTGGAACAGATCCTAAAGTTGCAGCTCTTGTAACAAAGGGAATAAGAAAAGTTTATAAAAAACATCTAATGATTAAGCTCTCTCCAAATGTTACAGATATTACAGAGATTGCAAAAGCTGTTGAGGGTGAAGGTTGTGATTCTATTTCTCTAATAAATACACTTTTTGGTATGGCAATAGATTTAAAAACCTTTAAGCCAAAAGTAAAATCTATTGTGGCAGGATATAGCGGCCCCGGAATAAAACCTATTGCCCTGCAAGCCGTATATAAGTGTAGCAAAGCAGTTAAAGTACCATTGATAGGAATGGGTGGAATTATGAACAGTAGTGATGTAGTAGAGTTTCTTCTTGCAGGAGCTACAGCTGTACAAGTTGGAACAGCAAACTTTACGAACCCTCTATCATCTATAAATATATTGAATGATTTGAAACTATTTATGGAAAAGAGAGGGATTAAGGATATAAATAGTCTAATAGGAGGAATGATAGTTTAGAAGTTTATCATTGAAGCTTATAAACTATTGAGTTCTTTAAGGTGAATTTTATTTATTAAGTTGCTTATTGGTTCCTAGTTGTAGAACATAAAGTTCTCAAACAATATCTATATAAACTTTGCAGTTAATTATGAGAGAAAGAAGCAACGGAATTAAGGAATTAGTACAAACGTAAAAAAAGGTAGAAATATGATTTTTAATAAAGGTGATAAATTTTCAGGTTTTATATGCAAAAAATCCCAATATGTGGAGGGTATTGACTCAAATCTTTATCTAATGAAACATGAGGTATCGGGAGCTACTTTGGTTGCAATAAAAAATAGCGATACAAATAAAACTTTCTCCATTGCATTTAGAACATTGCCGGAAGATTCAACCGGTGTGGCACACATAATTGAACATAGTGTTCTTTCAGGTTCAAAAAAATACCCTTTGAATGATGTTTTTGGAGAACTTATAAAGGGAACTACCTTAACCTTTTTAAACGCTTCTACAGCCCCTGATAAAACTATGTATCCATTCTCAACAAGAAACTCAAAAGAGTATTTTAATACTATGGATATCTACTTAGATACTGTATTAAATCCACTTTTAAAGAGGGAAACATTTCTTAAAGAGGGTTGGCATTATAATGTTAATGAAGATGGTAGTTTAGAATATTCGGGTATTGTTTACAATGAAATGAAAGGTGCTTTTTCAGATCCTTTCAGATCTTTAATGTATGAAGTTAAAAAAGTTATATTTGAAGATACAAGCTATCAGTATGACTCTGGAGGAGATCCTAAAGATATACCAAATCTAAGCTATGAAAAATTTCTGGAGTTCTACAATAAGAGTTACCACCCAAATAACTCTATAATATATCTGTACGGTGATGAGGATTTAAAAAAAGAGCTGGCTTTTATAGATAACAACTTTCTAAAAAACTACTCCTTGAGTGATAAACCTATTGAGTTTAAATCTCCAAAGGATTACAAAGGACTCGTAAAAAAATATAGTTCTTATTCTTTTGAGAATCAGGATATGAAAAATAAAACATATGGTGCTCTTGCTATAAGATTTGATTCAAACATTGATACTGTAACTTCTACGGCACTATCTGTAATTGCTTCATTGCTATTTAAATCTGATTCTTCAAAACTTAAAAGAGAGGTTCTTGATAAGGGTATAGCAGAAGATTTTAATGGATATTACAGCTCTAACTACTATAATCCTGTTATTATGGCTTATCTCATAAACAGTAATAGGGAGAGTGCTGAAAAATTTGTAGATATATACAATAATAGTATTGATTACTATGTTGATAACGGGTTTGATAAAGATATTTTAGAATCTGAACTAAATAATATCTATTTCAATATTATGGAGGATAGTATTGATTCAAATCGTGGATATGTTTATATGTTACAAACTATATACTGTATAAATTTTGGTTCCGATATTTTTGAAAATTTAGATATTGGAAAAATATTCAAAGCTACCAAGAGAGTTTTAAACAATGAGAATAATATAAAAGAGCTCTTGACTAAATATTTTAGAACCCTTGATAATAGTGTTTTTGTTATTATGGAACCGGATAATACTATAAACGAAAAGATAGTTGCAGCTGAAAAAGAGAGTCTTAAAAAGTTCAGAGAAAAATTAACGGAAGAGGAGTTTAAAAATATTGAAGAGGATTATAAAGCCCTTCAATCAGTTAAGCCTAAAAATAATACTCAAATTATTCCAAGACTTTCTAAAAAAGATTTAGATAGTATAGATCATTCTATAAAATTAAATAAAAAAGAGATTGAGAGTATTGAGTTTTACTATACAGAAGAGTTTTGTAATTCTATAAGCTTTTTAGACATAGGTTTTAATATAAAATCTATTCCTAAAAGACTGCTTCCAATAGTTGACATTTTTTCAATCCTTCTTGGTGATTTGGGAACAAAAAACAGGGATTATAAAACATTAACGAGAGATATAAGCAGTTATTTGGGAAGTTTTTCCCACTCTTTCCAGATACATAGTAAAATGCAAAATCCTAAGGATTTCAAGCCTATACTTTGGTTTAGTTTAAGCTTTCTAAATGAGTTTAAAGATAAGGCAGAGGATTTAATTTTAGATATATTTGAAAATATAAATTTTTCCGATCTTGAAAGATTGAAAGAGACTCTAAACAAAAGTGTCGTATACAAAGAGATGCATCTAAATACCGATGGTATTTCACACCTTGTTTATCAAACAAAGCTTGGAACTTCAATCCAAGGCGAATACTCTGAAAATATAAACGGAATTACATCATTTTTGTACATAAAGAGTATTTTAGAAAACTTTTCGCGTAAGAAAGATGATTTTATTGCCGATCTTAAAGAGTTGAAAAATCTACTATTCAGAAAAGAGAATCTTATATTTAGCGGTGTCACGGATAAGGGTAATATCTCATCTGTAGAAACTGTAGCTAGAAAGATTATAAAAGCCTTTGGAAGTAAATCAAAAGAGGAAGCTGAAAGTGTAAACTTTATCCCGTTTGTAAACAAAAGATCTATTATTACAAGTTCGCAAGTGGTATATAATGGTGTAGGAATCAACCTTTATGATCTTGGTATGGAGTATAATGGATCATTTGATGTTCTTAGACAATGGATATCAAGAGACTACCTGTTTGAGAACATTAGGGTAAAAGGTGGTGCTTACGGAGCTTTCTGTAGGTTTAATGAAATAGATGGGTTCTTAGGGCTCTATACATATAGAGATCCAAACTTATCAAATAGTTTTTCTGTTTTTGAAAATATGGGAGACACCTTAGGAGATCTTAATATTACGGAAGAAGCTGTGGACAGATTTGTAATAGGAGCATATTCAGAGTATAATCCTCTTCTAAATCCGTACTCAAGAATGGTTAGTTTAAGGGATAGATCTTTAGCCGATATAAGTGATGAGTTTATAGACAATAAGGTTAAAGAGATACTTGAAACAAAGGTAGATGATATAAAAAGCTACCATGAGATCTTAAAAGATGCTATTTCTAAAGGAAGCCGAGTAACTATGGGAAATAGGGATATTATTGAAAAAAGTAATTTTAAGTTTGATGATAGCATAACAATATAAACTATTTAGGGTTTATTTTTAGAAGATATAAAACTTTAGAAGTTGTGGTTAAACAAATCCCAAGAAGTGTAGTTTACAATGGGTAGATAATAGTAACTCTTCTCAAAGCCAACTCTAAAGAGTATACAAAGCTAGATTCTTTGGGTTTAATTGATCATTTCTCATATATTAACTGCAAGTTTTTAACCAATATGTATCAAAAACTTGCAGTTAACTTTAAGAAAATTTACTTTCCACAGCATCTTTTAAATTTTTTACCGCTTCCACAACTACACAATGAGTTTCTACTTTGAGGTTTGGCAGATCTCTTTTTATTCTTCTCCTCACTCTTAAAATGTTTTAACTTAAGTGCAATTGAATAACTGAAGACGTTGTAAAGATTGATTAAAAGATCCTCTTTTAGCTTGTCTATAGTCCTAATATTAGATCTTTTTTTGATAGAGAGAAGTGTTTTATAAAATTTATTGCTTGAGAAAGGTGCCATCTCAAATTTTCCAATATCTTGAATGAGAATTATAGACATTAAAGCTTTGAAGGTATCCTTATCCATTTTAGAGATATCCTCATCTCTCCAAAATATTGACGATTGTACAAAACCATCTACCCAATTATTGAGATTAGCTTCAAAAGATTCTTCACTATCAGAGTATATGGAATAATCACCATTGTAAAGATCCTCTTCACTTGAACCATAAATTGAGATTATATGATCTAAAAATTGGTTAAATCCGTTTTGATCAGGAAAAGTATATTTTGATCCGTCATTTTTAGTTAAAATAGTTCCAATTAAAATTTTTGGATCGACCACGATAGGAGTACATAGAACTCCTGCAATAAAGCCATGTAAAGCTGTGTAACTTCTAAAATATCCATTTATACTTTTAAGTTTAAGTTCAAACACATTTCTATTATAAATATCAAACATACTTCTCCCTAGATAAAGCAACTAAATAAATGATTTCTGCTTAACCTCTTATTGTGAAATTTTTATAGTAGGAAGGTTCAAAATCATAAGGCTCACTTTTACCGTCAAACTTATCTAAACCAATGAAAGCAATATAGTTTGCATCAGGTAAAATATTATTTCTAAAATCTTTTGGAAAATCCAGATCGTCAGTATAACCACATATATAATCAACATTTTCACTATTAATATTGCCATAAGGGATAATAGTTATATCAGAAATTTTTTCAACCATACCATTTCTATATACATAGTCAGCAGTAAACAGATCCTTTTGTCTTCCATCATAAAAAACTCTTATCTTACTACCGGATAAGATCTTCTCTTCAAAAGCAAACTTTAAAGCTATGGAATCAAGAGATGAAACACCTTTAAAAGGCTTGCCTAAACCGTAAGAGATAGCTTTAATAGTACTTATACCAACTCTTAAACCTGTAAAAGATCCTGGACCTGAACCGGCAACTAAAAGATCTATATCTGAAATTTTTAATCCGTTCCTTTCTAAAAGAGTCCTTATGTATGTAATAAGGGTTTTATTATGTGAAAATTTATTATAATCTATAATTTCGTCTATTCTATTTTTATTCTCTAAAATAGCGATAGTTGTATGATATGCCGATGTATCAAATGCTAAAATTTTCATCTAAAACTTCCTAATTCTTATTCCTCTTTTACTGCTATCTATAATATCTATATCCACTTCATAGTAGCTTTTAGGCTTTTCATTCTCCAAAAGTTCTGACCATTCAATTAAAGAGATAGTACCACTTTTACCTACAAATTCATAGTAACCAAGTTCAGTAAGTTCATCTATTGATCCTATTCTGTAGAGATCATAGTGATAAATTGTGTATTTTTTTGAACTATATGTATTAACTATTATATAACTGGGTGAGTTTACATAATCATCTACCTCAAAAGCCAAACAAACCCCTTGTGTAAAAAGGGTTTTACCTGCTCCTACATCTCCCTTATAGAGAACAACATCTCCTCCAACTAAAGATTCTCCAAATTTTTTGGCTATCTCCCTCGTTTCTTCAACACTATTGGAGATGAAATAACTATCTTTTTCTTTCATAATGTCCTTTGTGAGCTTTATCAAGTTCAATTAATTTATCAATATATCCTTTCTCTTTTTCAAAAGAGAAAAGCTCACCAAAATCAAAGTAGTAGTTTGAAAAAAACTTATTTCTATCTTTTGTAGGAATAGACTCCAACTTTTCAATTATATGAGGTAAATAGTAAGATACTCTTTTTCTATACTTTGAGCCCTTGTTGTAAAGATCTCTGGCATTAAAAATAAGAGCGTTAAGTCTTCTTATTTCAATACTTTTTTCATCAAAGTATTTTTGAAAGAATCTTAACCTCTTTTGCCAACTACCTTGTTTAAGATTCTCCTTGACAGATGATATATATAGCTCCAGTTTATTCTTAAATCTATCACCTAAAAGTATAAAATCAGGTTTATCAACATAAGAAAGGCGATCATAGCTTTCTAAAAGAGCTAAATAGATATAGTATTGTGATATTTTTTCTAATCTTTCATAGTTGTCAATTGAAAGATTTGGTGTAAATGTTTCATCTATGTAAAACTTGGATTCCGTTTCTTGAAACTTTATATCTTTTTTAAACCTCACAGATTGAAAGGTTCCTTTAGGAGCATCAACCCCGCCAACAATATCTATAGAACCATTAAATTGCTCATCTTTTGAAGAGTTTACTCTTATTTTCAATTGTACGGTTATGGAGTTGTAATCCTCAATATCAAAAAGATTCCAATCAAACTGATTTAAAGCGGACTCAAGATCTTTTTGATAGACTCTTAATTTTGACCTTAGATCATTACTCCTTTCGAAACTGTCAATGTTTACCTTAATGTTTATCTCTGTAGAGAAGAGAGAAATCAAAAAGAGAAGGATTGTAATTATAAAAATTTTTTTCAATTTATTCTCCAAATAATAGTTTAATGAAGTAGAACACCAAAATCTAATAATTTTACATCATAAACAGTTGAATAGTTTTCAACTAATATGACTTTGAAGATAGAATCACTCCATTTAAATAGCAACAAAAACTTGACATATTTATAATTATAGCTTACCTTTGTTTTTCAATTTTATTCATGTTATTGAAGGGAGGTGAGAATTTATGATACATGTTAAAGTTAGAGACGGAGAACCATTTGACAAAGCTTTCAAAAGATTTACAAAAAGTTTTGAGAAAAGTGGTGTTCTTGCCGAACTTAGAAAAAGAGAAAGATTTGAGAAGCCATCAAAGAAAAAGAGAAGAGAGTTGGTTGCTGCTATAAGAAAACAGAAAAAACTTTCAAGAATGGAGAATGGCGATTAATCAAATATTTTGATGCTAGTTTTAAAGGGGTAGATTTCTACCCCTTTTTTAATTGTATTTTTTATCTATTGTTAATAAATTGTTATTACTAATTATGTCATAACAACAAGGAATAAAGCTAATTATTGTAGTTCATAATAAAGAAAATGATAGAGCAAATAACAATAATCAAAAGAATAGAAAAAATTTATGCTTTTTAACTCAATTGATTTTGCAATTTTCTTACCGATAGTTTTTGTACTTTATTGGTTTGTAACAAACAGAGATTTGAAACTACAAAACTTTCTAATAGTTTTATCAAGTTATTTATTTTATGGTTGGTGGGATTGGAGATTTTTATCTCTGATAATATTCAGTACTGTTGTAGATTATACCGTTGGTCTAAAACTAAGATTTGAAGAAAATGGAACCAAAAGGAAAATTCTTCTTTGGGCAAGTATCTTGGTTAATCTTGGTTTTCTTGGATTCTTTAAGTATTATAATTTTTTCTTAGATAATTTTATAACAGCCTTCTTATTATTTGGGACTGAAATAAAAGCAAATACACTTAATATTATTTTACCGGTAGGAATAAGTTTTTATACTTTTCAAACATTGAGCTACACTATTGATGTCTATAAACGAAAGCTTGAACCAACAAAAGATTTTATTGCATTTTCAGCATTTGTTAGTTTTTTCCCACAATTAGTTGCAGGACCAATTGAAAGAGCAACAAACCTACTTCCACAATTTTATAAAAAAAGAATATTTGATTATTCAATGGCAGTTAACGGAATGAAGCAAATTCTTTGGGGTCTATTCAAGAAAATAGTCATTGCTGATAATTGTGCTGTATATGCAAATCAAATTTTTAATAATTCATCAGATATGAATGGAAGCAGTTTGGTTTTAGGAGCATTATTTTTCACATTTCAAATTTATGGAGACTTTTCGGGCTATTCAGATATTGCAATCGGAACTTCTAAGCTTTTTGGATTCAACTTAATGCAAAACTTTAACTTTCCATATTTTTCAAGAGATATAGCTGAATTTTGGAGGCGTTGGCATATCTCACTTTCAACTTGGTTCCGAGATTATTTGTATATTCCATTAGGTGGAAGTCGCGGCGGAATTTGGATGAAATTTAGAAATACGTTTATCATTTTCATAGTCAGTGGTTTTTGGCATGGAGCAAATTGGACATTTATTATTTGGGGCTTGTTAAATGCCATCTATTTTTTACCACTATTGTTGACAAATAATAATCGTAATAATATGGAGATAGTAGCAAAAGGAAAACTATTTCCAAATCTAAGAGAGCTTTTCTTTATGTTATTGACTTTTGGGTTAACTGTATTTTCTTGGATATTTTTTAGAGCAGAGAATCTTACCCATGCTTTTAGCTATATTTCAGGGATTTTATCCATCTCTATTATTGAAATTCCAAAATTCCCAAGAATGGAAAGAGCAATAATAACTATTTTTATGATTTGTATATTTGTTATAGTTGAGTGGTTGGGGAGAGATCAGCAATTTGCTATACAAAATTTAGGTTCTAAGTGGAAACGACCATTTAGGTATTTTATGTACTATACAATTATAACTGCAATATTTTTGCTTTGTGAAAAAGATCAGCAATTTATCTATTTTCAATTTTAGGGTAATGAATGAAGAAGTTTCTTATTAAATTAATAATTTTCATGTTACCGCTTTTAATAGTAGCTTATCCACTGGATTGTATGATCTCTTACTATTTAGGAGAAACAAATGCATACCTTGGAGAATTTGAAGTTTGGAGTGATATATACAATTCAAATGCAAATTGTGATATAGCTGTCTATGGTTCTTCAAGATGTTGGGTTCATATAAATCCGACAATATTAAGTGATTCATTAAAGTCGAAAGTATATAATTTTGGTATTGATGGTCATAACTTTTGGTTGCAATATTTAAGACACTTAGAGTTTATAAAACATAACAATAAGCCAAAAACAATCATTTTATCATTAGATATTTTTACTTTACAAAAAATAGATTATTTATATCAACTCAACCAGTTTATTCCATATATGTTATGGAATTCAAATATAAAAAAATATACTAGTTCATATGTAGGTTATAACTATTTTGATTACTATATTCCAATTGTTAGATATTCAGGTAAAATTAATTTACTAAAAATAATCATAAAAAGTATTTTTACGAACCAATACTCTGATCCTCTTAGAAATAATGGTTTTGCAGGAATGGAAAAAAAATGGAATAATGATTTAGAAACGGCTATGTTAAATAAAGATTCTTACTATGTTAAATTGGACTCAAGTAGCATACTCCTTTTTGATAGATTTATTAAAGAGTGTAAAAAGAATAATATTGAATTAATATTTGTATATACACCAGAGTTTATAGAAGGTCAAAAATTTGTTTCAAATAGAGATGAAGTTATTAAAATATTTGAAAAAGTTTCAAGTGAGTATTCTATTGATTTTTATAACTACTCAAACGATACTATCTGTTTTAATAAAAAATATTTTTATAATGCAAATCATTTAAACAAAACCGGAGCGGAAATTTTTAGTAAAGATTTTGCCAATAAAATAAAATCACGGAGACATAAAAACTATAAGTAGGATCTCTAAAAAACAAAGATTAATCTATCTAACCTGAGTTGTTACCCTACTACAATTATATTATAAACTTGATTTTCCATAAGTAAACTCTACAAACATCTTTATTAAATTTTTATCACCCCTTTTTATCTTTGCTCTCCCAATGTTAACCCTCTTATTATATTTTGGAATTAGTTTATAATCAAGATCATAAATAGTTTCTAAGTTTTCATTTAAGAAACTTATAGGTATAACTACTATCTCACCTACTCCCTTTGAGATAAGATTTTCAATTGTTTCAGATGTGTCAGGTCCTAACCATTTATCCTTATTCATTTGACTCTGGTATGATACCATGAAATCCATATTTAAACTATTTGATATCCTCTCTGCCGATATCTCTACATGTTTTTGGTAAGGATCAGAATGCTTTTTTATTATAGATTTTGGAATTGAGTGTGCCGAGAAAAGTAGATGAGGTTTTTTCATACTTTTTCGATAAGCTGTCTCTTCAATAGAATCTTTCCAAAAATTTATAAAAAAACTATTCTCGTAGTATGAGTGGAATAACTTATACTCTATATCGGAATGCTTTTTCTGAAAAGAGGTTATATCATTAATAACAGATTCTACCGTGGTGTATGAGTATTGAGGATAAAAGGTTAAAAAAATAAAATTTCTTATACCCTTATTATAGAGTTCACTCATCTTCTCTTCAATAGTTGGATGAGAGTATGAGAATACCGTATCTAAAACATCATCAGATGAAATTAAATCTATCATAGAGTTTTTAATAGCATTCATAGAATCAAATATGGGAGTCTTACCAATTAACTTGTACTTTTCCCACCCCTTATCAACTCTCTTCCATATAATAAAATTAGCTAAAAGATTTCTAAAAATTTTTGGAGCAGGTATTATATGTTTATCATTAAACATTTTGCTTAGAAAAAAACGATAATCCTCTTTAGAAAGGGCTCCTCCCATTTCAGTTAAAATTATAGCTTTCATAATAAATACCTCTGAATTATGTATGAAATTTATACAATAATAATATACAAATTCCAATCCTTTATTTACAATAAAGTATTAAGATTTTTTATTAAAGTCTCTAATTCCAAAATAAAAAACTAGAGCCAATAACAGTTCAACTATTGTTATAATAACTCTATACACCCAAGGAATAATCAAAAAATATTTATATGATCCAAACATCTCCATTGATTCTGTTAGAATTTTTTCTCTAACGCCCACTCCTCCCGGAGCAAAAACAGCTAAAAGACCTACAGTCCAAGCTGATGGTAAAATTAAGATATATCTAAAATCAAAAACTTTAAAACCTTTAAAGCTGAGAGAGAAAAGGTAAAATGTAAAACCAATAAATAACCAATTTGCTAAAATATATATTAGATAGATAAATAAATTTTCAAACTTAAGTTTATATTTAAGAGGTTCTTTTTTTAATAAAGATAAAAAGATATTAACAGATCTGATTAAAAATGATGGTATTAGCATGATAATAAAAAAAGATCCTAAAAAAGCTAAAATATACCATGGTAATATTTTATGGGTAAATATTACCAATCCAAAAAAAACTCCTGTGGAGAGTGAAAAAATTTGAGCATAGATCATAGAATTTACTACATTTGATCTTTTAATACCAACAGCTTCACTCATTTTTATAATACCTAAAACCTGCCAAATCTTTCCGGGAATATATCTTCCAAGATTGGATATAAACCATATTCTAAAACTATCTATTACACTAAGATTCTCTCCCATAGAGTTTAAGAGATATCTCCAACCAAAAATAGGAATAAATTGAGAAATAAACATTGAAGTAAATGATAGGAAAAAAAAGGTATAATCAATTTCAACCTTTGAAAGATCCTTAATGTCAAAATTTAGATAAAGATCAATCCCTATATAGATAATCAACCCTATAAATAGTATATTTTTTACTATTTTTACTAGAGATTTTTCCATGCTTTATCGTAATAGTTATATATTATATTGTTTATAACTGTATTAACCCCTACAGAATCTTTATTAAGTATAGATTTTCCAAAAATTTTGGAAGAATCAAAGAGTGGGGAAGTAAAGAAAGTTGTAGGTATATTTTTAAACTTTTCACTATCTAAAGATTTTTTAATATTTAAGTTTTTAGCTCCAATCCAAAATCCCCACTCCCCAAACGATGGTACATTTTGGTGGTAAGGAACTACTTTAAAGCCACTACTTTCCATTGTTTTACCTATACAATTGTAGGTTTTATTTGCGTGGAACGGGGATGTACTCTGCTGAACTATAATACCATACTTTGAAAGTTTTTTCTGTAATCTTGTGTAAAATCCTTTGGAGTAAAGTTTTGAAAGCTCTCTTGAGTTTGGGTCAGGGAAATCTATAATAACTACATCGTAGATATCTTTTATTTCATCAATAAAGGTAAAAGCATCAATATTGAATATTTGTACGGTAGCTACACTATCATACTCAGACTCTTTGTAGAGGTTAAAGTTCTTTGAGTAGATTGGAAGAGTACCTGATGATGATATACTGTTACTTTTAAAGATATTTACCCTCTCTTCTGAAAGTGAACCTTTGTTTAAAAGGAGAAAATTTTTATCTTTGGATGCAAGGTCTGTCATTAGAGGATCAATATCAACCAAGGTTACCATCTCAACATCATCATATTTAAGTATCTCTCTTAAGGCAAGACCATCACCGCCACCAAGTATTAAAATATTTGATCGTTTTTCAGCCAGTTGCATTGGAGGATGAACCAACATTTCATGATATATATGCTCATCAAGGCTTGAGAACTGTAAATTTCCATTTATATAGCAATTAAATATATTATTATCCGACTTTGTAAGAACAATGTGTTGGTACTGGGTAGTTTTAGAAAGTATAACCTTATCTCTGTAAAGTTTCTGTTCCGTTTCAATACTCCACTCTCCTGCATTGTATAAAATAAATCCATTCAGTACAGCTATTACAACAATGAACAGTAGAAGTTTTCCAAAATGTTTAAGCTGATTCCTAAAGTAGATTAGTGTAACCATTGCTACAAATATATTAAAAATACCAAGTACCATTCCTGATTCTATAATATTAAACCAAATAGGTAAAACAAAAATCCAAATTATAGCTCCGGCAAAAGAACCTATATAATCCATTTTAAGAATACCACCAAGATTGATCTTTAAGTTTTTAGCATAACCCTCATTTACTCTTGTTAATAGGGGGATCTCCATACCTATTATTAAGCCTGTTGATACTATAAAAAGGTATTGAAATAGTCTGTAAAAATCTCTGTATTCACCAAAAATATAGAGTAAGAAAAGAGGTCCAGCACCACCAATGAGAGAAAGTAAAGCTTCAAAAAAGATAAATTTACTTATTAGGCTTCTATCTTTAATATACTTTTGGATATCTGAACCAATGCCCATAAAAAGCATCATAAGACCAATAATAATAGCCCACTGTTTTGTAGAGTTTCCTAATAGATCAGATGATATTTTACTAAAGGTGTATTCGTATGCAATACCACAAGAACCCATTATAAACATTGAAATATAGAGAATGAGAGTATCTTTTTTCACTACTATTTCCTTCTGTCATTTGCTTGATTAAAGTTAGATTTAATTTTTTTTACCAAAATTGTACCTCTGTTGAAGTAATTTATAATATCAAGCTTAGCTTCCTCAAACTTAAACCCTTTTAGAGATGGTTTAAGTTTAAGCTCTAAATTTTTAGTTGTATCAAAGAAGTAAACCTGCTTACTCTTGTAACATCTATCAAAATTAAATTTTTTACCAAGATAGATAATATCTTTGTAACCAATTTCAAGAGCTGTTTCATAGACTCTTTTATTTATCCTTCCAAAAGGAAGAGAGATAGATTTGCAAACTTTTCCTGTTATATCCTCAATAATCTCTTTTGATATTTTAAGCTCCTCTTTTAACTGATAGTAGGGAAGTGAACTCAAATCTTTATGGGTATGGGAGTGGGAACCAATCAGATGACCATCATTAGAAAGTACTTTTATATTCTCTCTTGTAAGATGTTTAAATCTTACTCCTAAAAGAGGAATATCCCAAAGATCATACTTACCCAAATATCCAGTTATGGGGTAGATTGAAACCTTTAAATCTTTTTCTAAAAAAAACTCTCTGTATCTGTACAGATTTTCATATCCATCATCAAAGATTATGGATACATCTCTGGAGGATTTATTCCTGTCAACAGTGGTAATATTAAACCCTCTTGATAATAAAAATTCCACATGCTTTGTGAAACTATAATGATCCACCCAACATATGGAACTGTCAAAACTTATTCCAACCTTATGATAAGTTAATATCTTTTTCACATCTAATCCGGCAAAGTTAAAATCTCATAACCCTTCTCTGTTACAAGAACAGTATGTTCAAATTGAGCTGTATTTTTACCCGATTTTGTAGTTACTGTCCAACCATCTGTCTTAGATGTAACAACACCGGGATTTTTACCCTGTACAATCATAGGTTCAACTGTAAAACACATTCCCGGTTTAAGTCTTATTTTATTCATAGTTGTAAAGAAGTGATAAACATGAGGATCTTCATGAAATCCTTTACCTATTCCATGTCCACCATAATCTGAAACTATTGAGTAATCAAATTTTTTAATATACTTTTCAATAGCTTTGCCACACTCATAGAGATATTTATCGGGCTTTATAGCTTCAATACCTCTCATCATAGCCTTATAGGTTCTTTCAACTAGAAGCTTGTCAGCTTCTGATACCTCCCCAATCATAAAGGTTTTAGATGTATCCCCATGATAACCATCTAAAATAACGGTAATATCAATATTTACAATGTCACCACTCTTTAAAATCTCTTTTGGTGAAGGAATTCCGTGACAAACAACATTGTTTATTGAAGTACAAGAACTTTTAGGAAAACCGTGATAGTTTAATGGTGCAGGTATACCACCATGCTTATATATATATTCTCTACAAAGATCATCAAGCTTTTCAGTTGAAATACCTTCAACAACAAAAGGTTCAATATATACCAAAACATTAGCTGCAAGATTTCCTGCCGCTCTCATTTTTATAATTTCATCTTTGTTTTTAATAGTTATCATCTATAATTCTCCTGTAATAGTAAAAAACATATTCTATATTTTTAAAACAGGTTATAAATATACATAGAATCTGCTTTTAAAAGAAGCAAAACTTTTCAAGTTACTACAAAATCAACAGCAAGGAGTCCATTTACTAATTTTAAACTCCAAACTTTTAATTTATAATCAAAATAAAAACCTTACAATTTATCTCAATTCTAACTTTCTGAATGTATAAAATATAATAATTTTAGTTTTAAATGTTTGAGAACAGATCTATCATTTCAATACATGAAAGCATTGAGTCCCAACCTTTATTTCCCGCTTTTGTTCCTGCTCTTTCAATAGCCTGCTCTATTGTATCTGTAGTTAATACACCAAAAACAATAGGAGTATCTGTTTCAAGACTAACATTTGCAATACCTTTTGAAACCTCGGCACTTACATAATCAAAATGTGGAGTTGCACCTCTAATAACGGCTCCCAAACAAACAATGCCATCATACTTATTAAGTTTTGCAAGCTTTTTAGCCAAAAGAGGTATTTCGTAAGCCCCGGGAACCCAATATTGAACAAGAGAACTCTCTTCACCACCATGTCTCATGTAACAATCAATGGAACCCCCAATAAGTTTTGATGTTATGAATTCATTAAATCTTGATCCAATAATTGCAATTTTTTTACCCTTAGAGTTTAGTTTTCCTTCAATAATTTTAATCATTTATAATCCTGACAAATTTTGTTTTCTGTTTTTTGATATTGGCACAATAATTATAAACTCGGTACCTTTTCCCAATTGAGTTATAAATTTAACAGTTCCACCGTAAGGTTTTAATAGTGTTACAACATTATCAAGGCCTATACCTGTACCTGTAGGCTCTTTAATTATCTTTTTACTATCCTTAACATATATAGGCTTTGTTGTAAAGAAAGGATTAAAGATCTTATCCTTAATATCATCAGGGATACCCGATCCTGAATCTCTAACTACAGTTATTATCTTATCCTCTTCACTGTAAATCTTAACAAGAAGCTGTTTCTTTTCACAATTATACATTGCATCTAAACCATTTTTTATGATATTTGTAAATATCTGTGAAAAATCTGAATAAATACCTTCTATTTTTGGAAGATCTTTTTTAAGATCAAAAATTTTTTCAACACTATTTTTAAAAAACTGGTTGGCGAGCATAAACTCAAGTTCCTGCTCCATAATGTGAGAAAGATCAAGCTCCTCTTTATTTAAATTCTGCTCCTGTCTTGCTTTACCCATCATATTTGAAATAATTTTTTCCTGTTTTAAAGCAGAAGCAAGAATGAGATCATTGGATTTCATAACATCTGTAATCTCTTTTTCAAGAGTCTCTTTATCAAATTGATCACTATGAACAAAATTTTTTAATTTTTCAAGTTTTCTTTCCAACAGTTGAGAGCTTGATTTCATTCCGAAAAGAGGAGTATTAAGATTATGTGCAACACCTTGAATCATCGATCCAAACTCTGCCAATTTGATCTGATTTTGAAGCTTTAATTCATAAGCTTTATTTTTTCTCTCCAAAAGTTTCTGTTCTCTTAAATCTCTACCTACTGCCAATCTTCCTATAGTTGTATTATTACTAATTATATCTGAAACGGAAAAGTGCATGGGGATCTCTTCTCCCTCTTTACTCCTTAAACAAACCTCAATACTGGCTTTTCCAAATTTTTCAATATTACCAAGAAAATTGTCAAAAGTTTTCTTATTAATTTTGTTGAGATCAATAAAGTCAAAAATATCTTTTCCCGCTAAATCATCTTTGCTAAAACCTAAAATTGATGAGGTAGCTGGATTTGATGTCAAAATAACATTTTTAAGAGTTATTGTTATGATTGCATAACTCTCACTTAAACTTTTATATATAGCTTTCCATGTTGTTGATATAGATGATTGAGACTTCTTTTCGATAAACTTTGAAAGCTTCAAAAAGATACCTGAAATCTTACCAAAACTATCTTTAACAAGACTATAGCTTAATTTGTATGGGGATTTAACTCCCAAATAATCTTTAAGATAAAGAATAATTCTTTTTTTTGATGGTGATTCTTTAAACACGCTGTCAACCAGTGAAAGAAATTTACTCTTATCATCAGTATCAACAGCTTCAAGAATACTACTTTTTACAAGGTCTGACCTTAAACTATTCATAAAACTACAAAAAGAAAGATTGCAATCAACTACTCTATATGCCTTATCTATGTGAACATAAAGATCTTTATCCGTATCAATATAATCCTCAAAAAGATTCTCTAGTTGAAGATATTTTATCTGTATTTTGCTCATTACTTACTTTCCACCTTAAAAACATGACTATACAATATAATTATTTTTTTAACAATTAAATATAAAATTTCTTTTTTAATTGGTGTTTAGTAAAAAAGATTTTCAAATTAATCTATTATCTGGAGTAAAATGTAAGGTTTTAAATGATATTTATCAAAAATTTTGAAGTTAATATTTGAGAAATTAGCAATGGAAAAAGAGTTTAAGTCCCCCATTTTTATAATCTCTTTTAAAAAGGGAAAATTTATACATCACAATCTCTGTTTTCAAATCTATTTTTTCCTAAACTTATTTTCTTTTTAACCTAAGTTCAGTATAAAACTAACAACAATCTTAATTTTTTATATTCTGTACCATTTATCAAATAAAATTTATTTAGACAATAAGATATTCAGTTTTTATATTACTCTCTAAGGATTTTAACTAATTGAAATAATTATTTAACTAAAAATTTTTATTGTTTATCCTTATGAAAAAAACTTTAAACAAAATTATACTGGTAATTTATGTTGAAAGAGGATATTGATCTGTTAAGATCCGGCATAATTGATAAAAAAAGGTATCAACTACTCTCTCAGCTTAATATTAGAACAATCAATGATCTTTTATCCTACTATCCCAGAAAGTATCTTGATAGAAAAACTATTATTTCAATAAAGGATCTTCATAAGTTTGTTGATGACAGAGGAAACAGTATAAAAGAGGTTAACTTAATTGTAAGAGTTACCCATAAGAACCTTGTAGATGTAAGAAAAAAGAAAATTCTCAACGTAACTTTTAGTGATGGTACCGGTTTTATCAACTCTGTATGGTTTGTATATGCACATTTTTTCAATAAAAGTTTACTAAAAGGTAATGAATATTTAATCTCCGGGAGAGTTTCTTATAAGGGGAGATGGGAGATAGCTCATCCTGAGTTTGAACTTATTGACAAAGAGAGTTTTGAGGGTGAAATTTTACCGGTTTATCCTTTAAAAAATGAAATAAGATTAAAAGGTGTTAATTCTAAATACCTTAGAGAGGTAGTTAAAAGTGTTTACGAGAAATATAGTGATAAAATTATAGATATAATACCCAAAGAGATAGTTGAAAAAAATAGCTATATATCTCTAAGGAAAGCTATATATTCAATCCATTTTCCTGAAAATGTTAGGAGTAAGAATTTAGCCATAAACCGTTTGAAATTTAATGAACTATTCTACTTACAATCGGTTATGATTTCACAGAAATTAAAATATAAAAGAATAAAATCCGATTTTCAGATATCTGATTCAGGAAGGTTTTTAGATCAATTTTATAGATCTCTTCCATTTGATCTTACATTGGATCAGAAAAATACCATAAGGGATATATACAAAGATTTTAAATCCGGAACACCTATGAATAGACTTGTACAAGGTGATGTAGGGTCAGGAAAAACAATGGTAGCTCTTGCAACAATACTCATAATGGTTGGAAACGGATATCAATGTGCTATTATGGCTCCCACAGAGATTTTGGCGGAACAACACTATATAAACTTTAAAAACTATTGTAAAGATTTTGATGTAAATATCTCTCTTATTACGGGAAAGATGAGAAAAAAGTTAAAAGATGAGGTAATTACAAATATTGCTTCGGGAATTACGGATATTGCCATTGGAACTCATGCTCTTTTCCAGAAAGATATACAATTTTCTCAACTTGGATATGTAGTAATTGATGAACAGCACAGATTTGGTGTTACTCAGAGGGGAGATCTGATAACGAAGAGCAGTTCCCTTCCCCATATTTTAGTAATGACAGCTACACCAATACCAAGAACAATAACACTTTCCCTCTACGGAGATTTGGAGATCTCCTCTATAAAAACTATGCCTCTTGGAAGGAAACCTGTAAAAACAGCTATTAGAGGTAACAATTCACTGGAAAAAATATACTCGTTTATTGGTAAAGAGATTGATGAAGGTAAAAAAGCATATATAGTTTTCCCTCTTGTTGAAAAAAGTGAGAGATCTGATATGAATGCAGCTGTAGATCAATATATGATACTTAAAACTACAGTATTCAGTAAGTATAAAGTTGGTCTTCTCCACGGTAAGATGAAATCTTTTGAAAAAGAGGAGATAATGGAGGGTTTCAAGGGTGATGACTATGATATTCTGATCTCAACTACCGTAATTGAGGTTGGAGTAGATATTAAAACGGCCTCTGTTATACTAATTATGCACTCTGAGAGGTTTGGTCTGGCACAACTTCATCAGCTAAGAGGTCGTGTCGGAAGATCCGATATCCAAAGTTATTGTATTCTCCACTTTTCAGATAAGATCTCTGAGGATTCGTTAGAAAGATTAAAGATAATGGAAAATACAAATGATGGTTTTGAGCTTAGTGAAAAAGATTTTGAACTTAGAGGTCCGGGAGAGTTTTTTGGAGAGAAACAATCAGGTATTACAGATCTTAAACTGGTAAGTTTAATTTATGACAGGAGTTTAATATTTTCAACAAGGAGAATTGTTGAAAAGTTTTTAGAAAAAGATCCTGACCTTTCCAATAGTAAAGAACTCAAAAATTATCTAAACAAAAACTATTCCCAAAAAATTGATATACTAAAGTTTTAGATCTATTTTACACATATTCTCCAGATCTTCATTATAATCTCCTACTAATTTTGTAAAAACTTTAGTTGTTGATATAAGATATTTTATCTAAAACTTACTCTTTATATAGTTTACACCATTGATAAATATCTGTAATCCATCGGGAATATACTCCTCATCAAGATTCCTGAAATCGGGATGATGAAACTTTTCAATATTTCTTTCAGGATGAGGCATCATACCAAGAACTTGACCGTTTATATCAACAATACCCGCAACTCCTCTTTTAGAACCATTGGGATTGAAAGGATACTCTTCTGTAACTTTTCCCTCTTTATCAAGATATTGAAATGCTACAAGATTATTATCAAAAAGCCTTTGATACTCTTCATCAGTTTCAGTTAACAACCTTCCTTCAGCGTGAGCAGCCTGTATCTTTATTGTTTTTCCACCCATTCCTTTAAGCCAAGGAGATTTCACTGTTTCACTAACTTTAAGATCTACCCATCTACACTCAAATTTTGCCGAATTATTCCAATATAGAGAAATATTTGGATTCCCAAGATTATTGTAAGGGGTTATTCCCAGAGTTGTAATTACTTGAAAACCATTACATATACCTATAAAGAGTTTACCGTCATTGTAAAACTTTTGAAGATCCTCCTTAATATCCAAAAGTTTATATGAAAGAACTTTACCAGACTTAATATCATCTCCATATGAAAATCCCCCCGGAAAAGCTAAAATATGGTAGTTGTGGATAATTTCAGGGTTTGCTAAAATTGTATTAAGATGAACCTCATCACACTCAGAGCCCGCTAAACGGAATGCTCTTCCTGTTTCAACATTGCAATTAATACCATCTGTAATTAAGATAAGAACTCTGGGTGTCATAGTAGTCTCCATCATATTTTATTCAAAATGATTGTTGAAAAGTAATTATCCTCTTTTCAATCCATTGGGAAAGAATATAGTAACCAAACTTAAAATTGTAAAGAAGGATCTCCCTTTAAATAATTTATAATGAATAATTTAACTCTATTTTGAGAGAGGAAAATAGAGTAAAAAAACTAATATTAGTAATAAGGGAATATTTTATTGGTTATATTATAACCATTATGTGGTTTTATGGTTGATCTTGTATTTTTGTAATAAAGGGTTTCAATTAGTAATTTTTCTTGCTTTTTTAGTTTGCTTTACTACCTTGTTTCGTTGAACTTTTTTTGATTGTTGTTTCAACATTTGGAAAAATGTATTAAAACTTATTCTAAATTAAAACAATAAAGGATTTTTTATGTTTAAGAAATTTTTATGGATGGTTTTATCCTTAGTGGTAATGGTAGGAGTATTAACCTCATGCAATGATGACAGTAGTAGCTGTACGGAACCTTTAAATCAATCTCCTGAAGTTACTATTGATTCTCCTGCAAATGGTAGTGAGTTAACTATTGGAGAGATTCTTTCTGTTGAGATGACAGCAATGGACAGTGATGGTTCTATTGAAAAAGTTGATCTGTATCTAAACAATGATATGATAACTTCTTTAACTGCTGAACCTTTTAGCTATGAGTGGAATACGGCTAATCTTGAAGAAGGTAGCTATAATTTGAAGGCTATTGCTACGGATAATGATGGCTTAACTGCTGAAAGTAGCATAGTTACTATTACTCTAACCGATTCAAACGAAGCTCCAATGGTTACTATTGATTCTCCTAGTAATGGTAGTGAGTTCACTATTGGAGATATGGTATCTATTGAGATGTCAGCCACAGATAACGATGGATCTATTGAAAAGGTTGATCTGTATCTAAACAATGATATGGTTACTTCTTTAACTGCTGAACCTTTTAACTATGAGTGGAATACGGCTAATCTTGAAGCAGGTAGTTATAATTTGAAAGCTATTGCTACAGATAATGAAGGTTTGAGTGCTGAAAGTGAAGAGATAGAGATTACTCTTGAAAATCAAACTATTAATGATGGTTTTATATTTGTAGAGGGTGGAGTTTTTCAGATGGGTGATATTCTTAGTGAAGGTAGTTTAGATGAGTCTCCTGTTCATAGTGTAACTCTAAACTCTTTTTATATAAGTAAATATGAGGTAACCCAAGAGGAGTATGAGAACCTAATGGATGAAAATCCTTCAAACTATATTGGGGAAAATAAACCTGTAGAAAATATAACATGGTATCAGGCTGTAAGCTATTGTAATAAGCTTAGTGCAATGGAAGGTCTCGAAGAGTGCTACAGTGGGTTTGGAGAGGATATCTCTTGTGATTTTACTAAAAATGGTTACCGTTTACCAACTGAAGCTGAATGGGAATATGCAGCAAGAGGAGGTATCCACAATACAGATAATTTCAGGTATTCAGGTTGTAATGAGATTGATGAGTTAGGGGATTATGCCTGGTATGAACCAAACTCCAGCAATCAAACACATAATGTAGGGGGTAAAGAACCAAATCAATTGGGAATCTATGATATGAACGGAAATGTTTGGGAATGGTGTAATGATTGGTATGATGGTAATTACTACGATAATAGTGAAAATACAAACCCTACAGGTCCTAACTCAGGTTCTTATCGTATTATAAGAGGTAGTAGCTGGGGATACTATCATCAATCTTGCCGTGTTGCTAGCAGAAACTCTGAATTACCTGGAAATGTTACTAATGATATAGGTTTTAGGGTTGTTAGATCTGCATCTAAATAGATATTTGTGTTAAGCAACAATTTTTTAATAATTAGAGAAAATATGATAAATTTAACTTTTATATTTTTTTTATTTTATTATTTTCCTATTGGTTGTATTAGTATGTTAAGAGATAGCTATTATAGTAAAGAAGTTTTTAGAAGGTAAAATGTATGAGCGATAATGTAAAAAAAAGGGTTTTAAGTGGGATAAAACCAACAGGTAGTTTAACCTTGGGTAACTACATAGGTGCAATGAAAAATTTTGTAAAACTTCAAGATGATTATGAAGCACTCTATATGGTAGCAGATCTTCATGCTTTAACAGTCCCTCAAATTCCAAAAGATTTAAGAAATAGAACTCTTTCAGTTATTGCTCAATACATGGCTGTTGGTATTGATCCTAAGAAAGCTGTTATATTTATTCAGAGTCATGTTAAGGGTCATACAGAACTTGCTTGGATCCTCTCTTGCCTAACAGGATTGGGAGAACTTAACAGAATGACCCAATTTAAAGATAAAAGCAGTAAGGAGGGAGCAAATATAAATGCAGGACTCTACACATATCCAACATTAATGGCATCAGATATTCTTCTCTATAATGCTGATTTTGTTCCTGTAGGTGATGATCAAAAACAACATGTTGAACTTACAAGAGATTTGGCTAACAGATTCAACTTTAGATACTCACCAACATTTAAAGTTCCGGAGCCAATTATTCCTAAAGCTGGAGCAAGAATTATGGACCTTCAAGACCCTTTGAGTAAAATGGGTAAATCAGATTCATCTACTTCCGGTATGATTGCTCTTTTAGATGATCCTAATATTATTACTAAAAAGATAAAATCTGCTGTAACAGATTCCGGAATGGAAATTAAATATTCTGAAGATGATAGCAAAGCAGGTATTAGAAACCTTCTTACTATACACTCATCACTTTCTGGGGAATCTATAGAATCAATTGAATCAAGATTTGTTGGCAGAGGTTACGGAGATTTCAAAAAAGAGGTTGCAGATGTTGTTGTTTCTACTTTAACTCCAATAAAGGAGGAGCATGACAAAATTATGAAAGATAAGGCCTACTTAAACTCTGTTTTAAAAGAGGGAGCTGAAAAAGCTCAAAGAATTGCCTATAAGATTTTGAGTAAAGTAAACAAAAAAAGTGGTTTGGTTGAGCCTATAAGATAGGATCTGTTTAGGTTTGCTAAAGGAGACTTGATTTTATTAAGGCTAATTTGAATGAGATATATTTTTATCATAATATGTTTTTTTATAATCTCTTGTGTTACTACAGGTGGAAACTATAAAAAAGAGAGTTATTCAAAGATTGATGAGCTTATTAGTGAGTATCAATTTGAGGATGCTGAAGAGTATATTTTAGATCTTCTTGAAGAATCCCCTCTTGATAAAAATTTAGCAGTTCTTTACTCTTTTGTTCTTTTTAAAGGTGATAGATTTCAAAGTTGCTACAGTTTAACAGATGAGATTTTAAAGGATCGTACCTTTTTTAGAAGTTTACCAAACCTTAGAAAATCTGATCTTTTCTACTATCATCTTATATCTTCGGTAAACACAGGTAACTTTGATAAAAGCAGCAGTATATACAATAATTATGTTTCTCAGTTTAAGTCTCCCGTAGATAAAGTTAAACAGGCTATTATCTTCATAAACAACAATCTTGTTTTAGAAAACTATTCGGATGCTGTTAGTAGTATAAAGGAGATTCAGAAGAGGTTTAGAGTTAATTCAGATCTTTCATTAAACTTAAGTTACTTAGAAGCCTATTCCTACTATAAAATGGGTAAGTATGAGATGGCGATAGATCTTATATCATCTATCTCTGAGTACAAACTTCAAAATGGATATTTATATAAAATAAAAGAACTTTTAGATAGAGTAGTAGAGAGAAGTGAAGAAACAATTGTTGAAACGTATAAAAATCTTCTTATTAACTCCTACAATAATTTATTAGATATGAGTAGTGATTTTACTTTCTCGGATAAAATTAAGAGAAGTATCTACTCCCTTAATGCTGAAGATATTTCAATCTCTTTAGATACTAAAGCTGACGATACATCGGCATTAACACTTATAAGGGTTCTTCCGGGTGAGAATAAAACAGGAATCCTTTTTGGTTCAAATGATTCTATAAAATATTCAGATCTAAATTATGATGAAAGTAAAAATCTTTTAACCTTTACTATTGAGGATAAAAACCTAAATTATAATAGCAATAGAATAGATCCTCCTAAGGGTGTAGGTGTAACAGAGTTTTCTTGGTTAAAGAGTAGGGGTGATCTTCACTTTTCCATAAAGCTTGAGGATGATTATGAGATAAGTGTTGAAAAACTTTACGATAATTTTGAGAAGAACAAAAATGCTTCAGACAGGTATCAACTTCTACTCTCAATAGATCTTCCTACCACAGCATACTCTATGGAACTTGCAACAAAAAAGGATGGTGATTATACTATTGTTCTAGATCCTGGCCATGGTGGCGATGATTGTGGAGCTCTTTCTGTAATGAAGAGGGCTGACGGAAGAAAATATTATGAAAAGGATATGAATCTTCTCCTCTCTATTGAGCTTAAAAAATATTTGGAAAAGAGAGGATATAATGTTTTTTTAACAAGAACGGCAGATTACTATCCTGATCTTGTTGAAAGAACAAGGATTGCTCTTCAAAGGGATGCAGATATGTTCCTTTCAATACATATGAACTCTGCTTCCAGAAGAAGAAAAGCAAGATGGCAGAAGGATGATTATATTGGTGTTGAGATGATAGTTAGAAACTCTTTAGGTAGTGTTCCTGAGTTTATCAATAAAGATAACTTCAACAAGAGTAGGTGGATAAAAGAGAGGAAAAGGGCTCTAAAAGAGCATAGAAAGCTTTCAGATATTTTCCAGTCAACCATAAGAAAAGAGTTGGATCCTCCTTTTAATAGAAAGAGAACACTTAAAAAGAGGAACTTAAAAATTTTTTCAGGTATGACCATTCCTCACGCTCTTATTGAGACAGGATTTATAATAAACAATAGGAATTTGAAGTATTTGTTAAAAAAAGAGGGTAGAAATAAACTCTATAAAGGTATTTTAAAAGGAATAGAAAAATATAGAAAAACATTAAAAAAATAGGAGTAAACATGAATAATCCATTATTGGAAAAAGTTGACTTTGTTAACTATGACAAAATTAAGGCTGAGCACTTTGTTCCGGCTACAGAAGAGATAATTAAGCAGGTTCAGGAGAAACTGGAAAAAATTAAAAATGTTGAGGGTGTAAGAACTCACAAAAATACTGTTCTGGAATCAAATCTAATCAGCGATATGCTTTCACAGGTTATATCTCCAATGTCTCAACTTTACAGTCTTATGGGAACAAAAGAGGTTATGGAAGCATTTGCAATAGTTCAGCAGAAGCTAACAACCCTTTCTAACGAAATGGGAATGGATCCTGACTACTATAAAGCTTTTAAAGATTTTAGTGAAACTGAGGAAGCTAAAAACCTAACGGGTGAAAAGAAGAGAGATTTAGAAGAGGTTATGAAAGGTTTCAGACTTTCAGGTGCTGAACTTTCTGATGAAAAGAAAGAGGAGCTTAAAAAGATAAATATAAAACTTTCTGAGCTTTCAATGAACTTTAACAACAATGTTGTTGCTTCTACATATGATATGGTCTTAAAGGATAAAGATGATCTTGACGGATTACCGGAAGCAGCAATAGCAGGAGCAAGAGCTAAATTTAAGCAAAAATTTCCTGAGTCTGAAGAGGAAGGTTGGTTGTTTAATCTAGATTATCCATCACTTCTTCCTTTTATGAAATACTCTACCAAAGAGAATTTAAGAAAGCAGCTTTGGGAAAAGAATATGACTAAGGCTATTGGTAAAGATAATGATAATAGACCTATTATTACTGAAATCTTAAAGCTCAAAAAAGAGAAAGCAAATATTTTAGGATTTGAAACATACGCAGATCTTTCTTTAGAAACAAAAATGGCAACTTCACCTAAAGTTGTAATGGACTTCCTTTCAAATATTGCTGAAAAGGTTCAGCCAAAAATTGAAAAAGAGTATGAAGAGCTTAAAGAGTTTATTGGTAAAAACAGTGGAGAAAAGCCAGAACATGTAATGCCTTGGAACTCATCTTATTGGTCAAATAAGCTTCAAGAAGAGCTTTACTCATACAACGAAAATGAAGTAAGAGAGTATTTTGAAATCAATAATAGTATTGAAGGTCTTTTCCTAATCTGTAATAAAATCTATGGAATAAGGTTAGAAAAACTTGAAAATATCCCTGTTTGGCATAAAGATGTAAAAGTTTACAGCATCTATGATGAAAAAGATGAGTTAAGGGCATACTGCTACTTTGATATGCACCCAAGATCAGGTTTAAAGAGACCGGGTGCTTGGATGAGTGGTTTAAGATCAGGTAAAAATGATGCAAATGGTAAGGTTATTCCTATTGTAGGTGTTCATTGTAACTTTACAGAGCCTGTTGGTGATACACCTGCTCTATTAACCTATGATGAAGTACAAACACTTTTCCACGAGTTTGGACATGCTCTTCACGGTGCTCTTTCAAAAACAGAGCTTTCTTCAACTGCAGGAACAAGTGTTGCTTGGGATACAGTAGAGCTTCCATCATCATTTATGGAAAATTTTGTAAGAAACAAAATATCTTTAAAACTTTTGGCTAAGCATTACAAAACAGGTAAAGAGATGCCGGAAGATTTAATGGATAAACTATTGGCTTCAAACGATTTCCAAAAAGCTACTTTTGTAAGAAGACAGATCACTTTTGGAATGTTTGATATGACTCTTCACTATACTGAAGCTCTAAAAGATGAACCAAGAGATTCTCACGAGGTTTATAAAGAGATGTATAAAAAATACTCTTTAACACCTTTTATAGAGGGAACATATTTTGAAACAGCCTTTAGTCACATATTTGGTGGAGGATATGCAGCAGGATATTACTCTTACCTTTGGGCAAATATATTAGATGCAGATGCTTTCTCATACTTTGAAGAGAATGATGATATACTTTCTCGTGAAAAAGGTATGAAATTTAGAGAAAATATTTTAGAAAAAGGTAATAGTGAAGATATGAACATTCTTTTTGAGAAGTTTAGAGGAAGACCTGTTTCCGACAAAGCACTTCTTAAAAGGATTGGAATTAAATAGTATTAATTTCCATAACATATTAAAAAAGAGAGCAGTTTTGCTCTCTTTTTTAATAAACAACCTGAGTTTGACATTCCAATAAATAGTTTAGTAAGTATAATATTATATAAATATTTTTGATTATTACACTAAATATTGGTTTAAATAATTACTGTAATTTTCTTTATATCTCCATTTACAATCCAAATATTTATCCACTTCTGTTTTATAACTCCTTTGCAATTCGTAATAAGGAGAATATTAAGTTTTAGTTTTTATTTTGTATTTAACATAATAAACGATATTTCAATAAAAAATAACTTGACATAGCCTATTAATAATCATATTTTTAGGAATGAAATATTGTACTAAAAACATGATATAAATGAAAGGAAAGTCATGGAAAAATTATTACTTCTTGGTGACGAGGCACTAGCACAGGGTGCTATTGATGCCGGTATGTCCGGTTGTTACGCTTATCCGGGAACTCCATCAACTGAAATTATGGAGTATGTTCAAAAGTCAAAGGAAGCAAAAGAGAGAAATATTCACAGAGCTTGGTCAGCAAATGAAAAAACTGCTGTAGAATCTGCTCTTGGAATGTCTTATGCCGGTAAGAGGTCTATTGCTTGTATGAAGCATGTTGGACTTAATGTTGCAGCTGATGCTTTTGTAAACTCCGGTATTACTGGTGCAAATGGTGGAAATCTTGTAGTATCTGCAGATGATCCTTCAATGCACTCATCTCAAAATGAGCAAGACTCAAGATTCTTTGCAAAATTCTCACTTATTCCAACTTTAGAGCCTTCAAACCAACAGGAAGCATACGATATGATGCACTATGGTTTCGATTTCTCTGAAAAGTATAAAACACCTATTCTTGTAAGATTGACCACAAGACTTGCTCACTCAAGAGCCGGTGTAAAAAGAGTTGAGATGAAGAAAGAGAATGAAGTTAAACTACCTGAAGATAAGAGACAATTTGTACTTCTTCCTTCAATTGCTAAAAACAACTATAACAAGCTTATAGCGACTCAAGAGAAGTTTGAAGAGGAATCAAATAACTCTCCATTCAATAAGTATATTGAGGGTAAAGATAGGAGTATGGGTATTATTGCTTGCGGTATTACTTACAACTATCTAATGGAAAACTATCAAGAAACTCCATGTCCTTATCCAATCCTAAAAGTTTCTCAGTATCCATTACCAAGAAAAATGGTTGAAAAGATGGTTGCTGAATGTGAGACTATTCTTGTGATGGAAGAGGGTCAACCACTTGTAGAAGAGACACTTAGAGGATTCCTTGATAACGGTGTTATTGTTAAAGGTAGACTTGATGGTGTTTTACCAAGAGTGGGAGAGCTAAATCCAAATCTTGTTGCTAAAGCTTTAAATTTAGGAAATCCGGAACTACAAAAAGTTCCTGAACTTGTTGCCGGAAGACCTCCTAAAATGTGTGGTGGATGTAGCCATATAGATTCATACTCAGCTCTTAAAGAGGGTATTAAAGAGAAGTATGGTGATGGACACATATTTGCAGATATTGGATGTTATACTTTGGCTGCTCTTCAACCTTTTGAGTGTGTAAACTCTTGTGTTGATATGGGTGCTTCTATAACTATGGCTAAAGGTGCTTCTGATGCCGGTCTTTTCCCTGCTGTTGCTGTTATTGGAGATTCAACTTTCACTCACAGTGGTATGACAGGTCTTTTAGATGCTGTTATTGAGAATACCAATATGGTTGTTATGATCCTAGATAACTCTACTACAGGTATGACAGGTGGTCAAGCTTCACAAGCTTATAACAAAGTACAAGATATTGTAAAAGGTCTTGGTGTTGATCCTGATCATATTAGAGTTATGAATCCTATTAAGAAAAACCATCAACAACTTCTTGATATACTTGATGAAGAGGTTAACTACAATGGTGTTTCTGTAATCATTCCTACAAGAGAGTGTATTCAGACCCTAAAGAGAAGAACAAGAAAGTCTAAATAGTGATTAAAGGATAAATTATGAAAAAAGATATAATTTTAGCTGGTGTTGGTGGACAGGGTATCCTTTCTATTGCTACAGTTATTGGTTATGCTGCAATTGAATCAGGTCTCTCTTTAAAGCAGAGTGAGGTTCATGGTATGAGTCAAAGAGGTGGAGATGTTTCATCTAATCTAAGAATTTCAAGTAAAGAGATATATTCAGATCTTATACCTTTTGGTAGTGCTGATGTGATTATTTCTGTTGAGCCAATGGAAAGTTTAAGATACTTACCTTATCTTTCAAAAGATGGTTGGTTAATTACTAACTCTACACCTTTTGTTAATATTGATAACTATCCTGAACTTGAAGAGGTAAAGAGTGAAATTGATAAACTTCAAAACTCACTTTTTATTGAAGGGGATAAGATAGCCAAAGAGAATAAAAATGCCAGAGGTATGAATATGGTTATGCTTGGAGCTGCATCTAACTACTTGGATATACCATTTGAAAAACTTGAAGAAGGGATTAAATTTATCTTTGGAAGAAAAGGTGAAGATGTTGTAGAAGCAAATCTTAGAGCTCTTAGAGCCGGTAGAGATTGTGCTAAATAAGATCTTCTTGAAAGGTTATAGATAATATGAAAGAGCCCCATTTTTTGGGGCTTTTTTAATAATACAATTTATATATTCACTAAAAATATTTTTTTGAAGAAAGAGAGAACTTGTAAAATTGAGATAGTTAGGAGAGCTACCTATTATTTAAACCGAGTCCGGTATAAAAACAACAATCTATCTTATGTAATAATTAAATATATAAATTATAAGATTATGTATAATGGTAAGTACAATAAGGGTTTTATGCCCCAATTATATTTTTGCTTCTTTTTGATAAGAGAAAGAGGAGCTTTGGATTCTTTTGGCTACAAAAGAAGTTTTATATCTTTTTCAGAATAGTTTAAGCAGATAAGATTTCTCCCTTTTTTGTTGGATCATATGTATATTATCAAAATGAAATAGAAGGGTTTCCTCATATTCACTAGATTTATCGAAACCTCTTTGAAGATGATTAAAGTATAAATAAGAGAAAGCTTATGAAAATGGATAAAATTATAAACCTTAGACATACTCTTCATAAAAATGCAGAACTTTCTCACAATGAAAAAGAGACCTCAAAGATACTTAAAGAGTATCTAATTCCTTTAAAGCCTGATTATTTGGAAGATGTTGGTTATGGATTTTTTATAGTGTTTGACAGTAAAAAAGAGGGTCCGGTTTCAATGTTCAGATCCGATATAGATGCTCTTCCCATTGAAGAGAGTAACGACTTTGAGTATAGATCCAAAAATATAAACAGAGCTCATCTCTGTGGTCATGATGGTCATATGGCAATAGCTGTATATTTAGCGGAAAAAATTTCTAAAAACAAGCCCCAAAGAGGTAAAACTATTATTCTGTTTCAGCCGGCAGAAGAGGTAGGGGAGGGTGCGAAACAGGTTTTGGAATCTGAAAAGTTTCTCTCTCTAAACCCCAATTATGTTTTTGGTCTTCACAATATACCCGGATACAGAAAATCATCTATAATCATAAAGAAAGGATCTTTTGCTTCAGCTTCAAGAGGTATGGTTATTAAACTTTTTGGTAAGCAATCCCATGCCGGAGAACCGGAAAAAGGTATAACCCCCGTTTTTGCCGTAGAGAGGATAATAGGAGGTTTTAGAAAAGAGATTGAGAGAAAAGATTACTACAGAGATTTTCATAATCTGACAATAGTCCATATAAATATTGGTGAGGCAGCTTTTGGAACATCTCCGGGTTATGGAGAGGTTTTAGTTACATTGAGAACAGCATTAAATAGCGATATGGAAAAGCTTGTTGACAGGTGTGAAAATATTATTAGATCTATATGTGAAGAGGAGAAACTTAAATTTGAGATAGATTATAAAGAGATCTTTCCTGCAACCATTAATGATGACTATTGTGTAGATATGGTAAAAGAGGTTGCCAAAAGCTCCAACCTTGAAACTATTGAGATTGATACTCCTTTTAAATGGTCAGAGGATTTTTCCTACTTTACCAATAGGTATAAAGGTAGTTTTTTTGGTCTTGGTTCAGGGGTTGATACTCCAAATCTTCACAATCAGTGTTACAATTTTCCCGATGATATAATAGAGTCAGGAGGAGAGATATTTTTTAACCTTTACGAGAAGATTCATAGGTGAAATAGCTTAGATCTTTTTAGTATATCTCGGCTAGAAAATCTTTATGATGAGATAGAGATACACCATAGATGTATAGGAAAGCTGGATCTACCTAAAACTGTTTAACTCTATCTAAAAATTGATCTTTTTCAACCATTTCAGAGAAATCATCAACCATATATCTACCCATATCTATTACGGTTTTCCAGTTTTTTATACGGGTATCAAAATCGAAATTTTGGAAATCTTTTCTATCGGTTAACTTTCTATTTGGAAGCTTATTCATAAGTTCTTTTGAGGGGGATATCATAACAATATTTTCATACTTTTTGGGTGATAGCTTTCTTTTTTTATACAATTTGTCAAACCATCCCGGAAGAGCAAAATCGTAGAAGTGAGGATATAAAACTATGCCTTCATCAATATTGAGATCTATATCAAAATGGTAATCTATTATCCCTCCATCTCTATATATATCTTTTCTACTCGTTCCCTCTATATTTTTAACACCGTAAGTTACAAGGGGTATAGATCCGGAAGCCATTAAGCTGTCCAATAGATTATTTTTACTTAAACGGATCTTTTCTGTAGGCATATCATCTACAGCATAAAATGGAGAGCTTTTATCTGAGTAGAAGAGAGCTCTTTTGAAGAAATATTTAAGATTATTTCTATCTATAGCATTAGTTAGAGCTGCTATTCCTAATCCTAATGAAAGAGAGATCCTATTTTCACTTTTCAATATACCCCTGCACTTTGCACTTATAATATTCAATCTAAAAATGGGATTATTAACTATATATTCAATATCATCATCTTTAATGAAAGAGTGAAGCATATCTATACTTAGTTTTGAGAGTATATCAATATCTATTTTAGCAGGATCCAGATCCTTATATCTATATCCAAAATTTGTATAGCTATCCCTAAATATCTCAATACTTTTTTCAGGGTTTTTGCCTGCATAAGCCGCAAATCTCCAAGAACCTACAGAGGATCCCAATAGGTGTAAGGGTGTTTCTCTATACTTAAAAAATGTAGATGAAAGATATTTATCAAGCTCACTTAATATTAACCATTTTGGACCACCGGAAGCCCCGAGCATTCCCGTAATAAGATCTTGGGAAAACCCTCTTTTTTCTATCTTTTCAATAGCTTTTTTCCCTGCTTGTATCTTAATAGCTCTTTTCAATTTTACCTCTTTAATAATCTTCTATATGTTGTTTTTTCTTTCTCTTTCATTTGGAGTATACTCCAAGATTTTTCATTTATTTTTGGAGTGTACTCCAAAAATATACTCTATTATTTGGAATATACTCCAAAAAGTGGAGTGAGATAATATTTTTATTAAAATATTAACTTATTCTTTTGGTTTTCATTATTTATATTTACTTTGGTTAAAGTTTTACAATATTTAGAGATACTATGAAAATTTTACATACATCAGATTGGCATATAGGGAAATCACTTTTTGGGAAGCAGAGATATAATGAGTTTGAACTGTTTACAAGTTGGATTATTGATCTAATCAATGAAAGAGAGATTGATATTCTAATCATTGCCGGAGATATTTTTGATACCACTACTCCGAGTAATAAGGCTCAATCGCTCTACTACAATTTTATAAATAGCTTAGGTTCGAGTTGCTGTAAAAAAACTATTATCATCTCCGGGAACCACGATTCTCCAACCTTCTTAAAAGCTTCAAAGTCTATATTGAAAACCCTTAACATTGAGGTTGTTACTGAAGTTTACGATAATATTGAGGAAAATATTTTCAAGATAGATAAAGATGAGGAGTCCTTAATAGTTTGTTCTATTCCATATTTGAGAGAAAAAGATATTAGAAAGTATGAGGAGAATGAGGAGGTTGAAGATAAGGTTTCAAGCTATAATGATGGCATAAAATCCTGCTATGAAAATATTGTATCTAAAGCTTTATCTATCTATCAAAATAGAGAGAACTCTATACCCGTTATTGCTACAGGTCATCTATTTACTGCGGGAGCCTCAAAGGTTGAAGGTGATGGGGTAAGGGATCTCTACATAGGATCTCTTTCATATTTTGATTCTACTCTCTTTCCTAAAGAGATAGATTATCTCGCACTTGGACATATACATCAACCTCAGATTGTAGGTAGGAATAGTAGTATGAGGTTTTCAGGATCACCTCTACCCATGAATTTTGGTGAAAAGTTTAATAGAAATATTGTGATTGAAGTTGAGTTTAACAATGGTTCTAAAAATATTGTTGAACATAGAGTTCCAAGATTTCAAGAGCTCGTTAAGATTGTGGGTAGTTATGAAGAGATTTCTCAAAAAATAGATTCTCTTATCCTCTTAGATTCATCTGTTTGGCTTGAGATAGATTATAATGGAAAAGAGGTGAAGAGTGATCTTAAACAGCTTTTACTCGAGGGAATAAAGGGTAGTAAGCTTGAAATTTTAAAGATTACCAATAGAATGGCTATAAAACCTATAAGTGGTATTGAGGTCTCGGAGAATCTTGAAAATTTGAACCATTTGGATCTTTTTAAAAGTTTATTGGATAATGGAGATATTGAAGAGGATCAGAGAGAGGATCTCATTGATTCTTTTAAGAGAATTGTTTCTGAAGTTTTAGAGGAGGATGAAAGTGAAGATAGTTAAACTTAGATTTAAAAATCTTAATTCTCTAAAAGGTGAGTGGAGTATTGATTTCAGTGCAAATGAGTATCAAAGTGAGGGGATCTTTGCTATTATAGGTTCAACGGGAGCCGGAAAATCTACTATTTTGGATGCTATCTCTTTAGCTCTCTACGGTAAAACTCCAAGGCTTGAAAAGATAAATAACAATAGTAATGAGATAATGACAAAGGGGTGTGGAGATTCCTACTCTGAACTTATTTATGAGGTTAATAAAGTTAAGTATAGATCCCATTGGTCTCAAAACAGATCCCGAAAGAAAGCGGATGGTAAACTTCAAACACCTAGAAGAGAGGTAGCTGTTGTCAATGGTAAAATCCTCGAAACAAAGATAAAGGATGTGGATAGAAAAACAGAGGAGATTACCGGTCTTGATTTTGATAGATTTTGTAGATCTATTCTACTTGCACAGGGTCAATTTTCATCATTTTTACAATCTTCGCCGGATGAGAAATCCCCAATTTTGGAGCAGATTACAGGTACGGAAATATATAGTTTAATCTCAAAGAAAAGTTTTGAAAAGAGTAAGAGAGAAAAGGAAAAACTTGAGGAGTTAAAAAAAGAGAATAACTTTTTTGATCCCCTTTCAGATGAGGAGAGAGGGGGTATAGAGAGAGAGATTAAGGAGCTTAATAGTAGTAAAAATAGTTTAGATTTAGTTAAACTCAAGTGTGAAAAATCGATTGTTTGGATGGAGGGCATAGAAAAGCTTGAAAAATTTATACTTGAGGTTGAGGAGGGTTTAAAGAGAGCAGAGATTAAAAATAGCGATAGCTTTTCCAGTAGAGAGAGATTAAAACTCGCAAACAGCTATCTCGAAGTTGAACCTCTTGTTGATAAAATTAAAGGTGGTGAAGAGAGAAAGCTCTCTTTGGAGAAGGATATCTCATCTTTAAAAAAGATTGAGGATAAGCTCTCTCTAAATATTGAACAATTAAATAGTAGTTTTATCAAATCCAAAGATAGTTATAATAAACTTTTATCAACTGAGAATAGTTGTAGAGAAAAGTTTAAAAAGGTAAGAGAGGTTGATCTTGAGATAAAAAATTTAGGATCCTCCTTAAATGAAAAAGAGGCAGATTTTTATAGAGGGGTAGAGAGAAGGGATAATCTAACCAAAACCATAGAGGATATAGGTATTAATATTGAGAAAAAAAGATCTGAAATATTGGATCTTGAAATATATTTAAAAGAGAATAGTAACCATCAAAATCTCGAAAAGGATATTGTTTTTCTCTCTGGGATTAGATCCACTATTTGTGATAATAGAGATAAAATAGATAGCTTATCAAAAGATCTTTCTAATCTTAAAAAGCTTTTTTCTGAAAGGTTGAAATCACTTAAAAGTTATCAGAGTAAACTGGAAACAAAAAAAGAGGATTTTATATCCGGCTCAAAAAGGGTTGAAGATCTTGAAAAAAGATTGGAAACTATAGTTGGAGATAGATCTATTGAAATTTTTAGAAGAGATGAGAAAGGGTTGATTAAGAGGGATGAAAAGTTAAAAGATCTTATCCGTAAAGTTGAGGAGTTGATAAAAAAAGAGGGTATTGTTTATAAAAATATTGAAACTATTAAATCCCAAAATAGATCTATTCAAACTATAAATAAACAGATTGATAGCTTAACTATAAAACTTAAAGAGAAGGAGAGTAGCAGAGAGGATATTGAAAAGATTATTCTACTCAGTGAAAAGGTCAAAAGTTTAGAAGAGCATAGAAAATCTCTTGTTTTGGGAGAACCTTGCCCTCTATGTGGATCTTCTACCCATCCATATAGTGATAATATTCCAAATTTTGATAATGATAGAAAGAGGCTTAATCTCATAAATAAAGAGATTAAAAGTTTAAGTGAAGATCTAAACAATAGTAAGATAGATCTTGCTGGTTTTGAAAGTGAAAAGAGAAGATTAGAGATTGTTAATAGAGATACCTCTAGTGAGATAAATGAGATTGTAAACAGTGAGAGTGAGATTTCTGGTAAAGATTTAGAACCTTTATTGGAAAGGTTTAGTATTGAATCTGAAAGTGTAAAAAAAGAGCTTGAAAATATAGAGTCAAAGATAGAATCTTATGAAGAGATAAGTGGTAATATTGATGGTTTAAAAAACAGCTTAAACTCTTTGAGCAGGGATAAGTTATCCATTGAAAACAGTATCAATCTATTGAAACAGAAGATAGAATCATCAGAAACAGAGATATTGAAAGTTGAGAGAGAGGTTGATAACCTTACCACAATCAGCAAAAATAGAGAGAGTGAAGCTAAAAAATCTATCCTTCTTTATCTAAACAACTATAAAGATGTTGAAAGTGGTATTTCAGATCTTGAGAAACTAAATAATATATTTAAAAGAGATGGGAAGAGATTAACCGCTCTTAAATTGGAAGAGACAGCTCTAACTACAGAGCTTGAAGCTCATAAAAAATCTTTAACCGATCTAATTTCAGATCTTGAAACGGTCAAAAAAAGTGTAGATGTTCTTAAAATTGAACTTACAGATAAAAAAGAGTTTAGATATAATCTATTTGGGGAAAATGATGTAGATTATGAGGAGAAAAAACTCGGAGACTCTCTAAATAGTTTGAAAAGATCTTTTGAGAATAGTAGAGATAATCTAGAGAATGAGAAGAGAAGATTTGATATAAATAGAGAGAGATTAAAAAACTCATCTTTAGAGTATGAGAAAACAGTTGAAGAGTTATCCTCTAATCGGGAGTTGTTAAGCATAGAATCTCTTAAACTTGGGTTTGATAGTTTGGAGACACTTTTTTCAAGTAGAATGGAAAAGGGTGAGAGGGAGAGGATAAAGTTATATATTGATAATTTGGATGAGGAGATTAAGATAAAATCCTCAAAGCTTAAAGAGTTAAGAGATGATCTTAAAGGGGAGAAGGATAGAAATTTAACCAATAAAAGTTTTGATGATCTTACTATTGAGCTTGATAGATTGGGTAGTGAGATTAGTAAAATTAGCGAATCCATTGGGAGTAAAAATCAAATTATAGTTGAGGATAATAGTAAAAGAGAGAAGCAGAGTTCTATTTCTAAAAAGATTGAAGCTCAAACAAAGGAGGTTGTTAAGTGGGAAAATCTTTCAAAACTTATAGGATCTGCAGATGGAAAGAAACTGAGAAACTATGCCCAAGGTTTAACCTTTGAGATAATGGTAAATCATGCAAATAGAGAGCTTTTGAAGATGAACGAGAGATACACTCTTTTAAGGGATAAGGAGTTACCTTTGGAACTTATGGTTATGGATAACTATCAAGCGGGTGAAATTAGATCGGTAAAAAATCTTTCGGGTGGCGAGTCTTTTCTTGTAAGTCTATCACTTGCTTTAGGGCTTTCAAAAATGGCAAGTAGTAAAATTTCAGTAGATTCTCTCTTTTTAGATGAGGGTTTTGGTACTCTTGATGAGGAAACTTTAGATATGGCACTTTCAACTCTCTCCTCTTTGAATAATCAGGGGAAATCTATAGGGATAATCTCACATATAAGAGGATTGAAAGATAGGATTAATGTGAAGATATCTGTGGAGCAGATAGGGAATGGGTTTAGTAAAATTAGTGGACCTGGTATTGGTTAGAATCTACTCTAATTAATAGTTGAACCCCATTTTATCGTAACAAACTAGCGTTTATGATCTTTTCAGTATATCCTGTTTTAATCTTTTTTCCCATTAGGGTATTAAATTAATCATACAAGATGCAGATAATGAAAACTATCATTTATTTTGAAACATTAGGACGGATGTAATGAGGCTTCATTCTTTATATTATGATAATAATTTTTATGAAAATGAGAAGATTGTAGTTGATGATAAAAACGAGGTTAACCATTTTATAAAGAGTGTTAGAGGGAATATTGGGGATCTTGTTGAAGTTGTAAATGGAAGAGGTTTAAAGGGTGTTGGTAAAGTTGTTGATTGCTCAAAGAGATCTGTTGTTGTAGAAATTGATACTCTCGAATTAAGAGATTTACCAAATTTTAAGCTTTATATAGCTATATCTCTTCTAAATAAGTCATCAAAGTTAAAACTTTTGGTGGAGAAGTTGACCGAGATAGGGGTTGCTGGAATTATTCCTTTTATATCAACACAAACATCATTTCCAAGTAAAAAGGTTGAATCTTTTAACTCTGTGGCAATTTCAGCTTTAAAGCAATCAAAAGGTTTCTATCTCCCAACTATTGAGAATGTAATCTCTTTTGATAAACTGCTTAAAGAACCATCTTTTGATAATAAATATGTTTCACATTTTGGAGGAACTCCTCTATCATCCGTTGTCAAAGAGGGTAAGATTGTTGTAGTAATTGGACCCGAAGGTGGTTTTACAAAAGAGGAAGTTTACAGATTTAAAGAGAGTGGATTTGGTTTTATAAGTTTAGGATTAAATGTACTTAGAGCAGAAACTGCAGCAATAGCTGTTGCATCAAGGATATTAATAAATTAAGAGGTTGTTTTGAAATTAGGTGAGAAGATAAAAGGAGCTGACTCCATTACTGAGGTTTTCAAGCTTTATCCAAAAGTTATGGAAATGTTTGTTGAAAGAGGTATGCATTGTGTTGGATGTGAAGTTCAAGATTTTGAGACAATTGAGGGTTCATGTTCACATCATAATATAGATTTGGATAAGTTTCTCGAAGAGATAAATGATCTTGCTTCTAAGTAGAGGATTATTTTATGGAAATAGATTATTCAACACCTTTCTATTTTAAGCTTAGAGAAGATTGGTTAACTAATGTTTCCAGAACCTTTACTCTTTCTATAAAGATTTTGCCCTATGACCTCAGAGATCAAGTTGGTCTTGCATATTTGATATGTAGATTTTTAGATACATTGGAGGATGACCCCTCTCTTACAGTTGAAACTAAGATTGAAAGTTTAAACAGAGCTCAAGAGATAATCTCTTCTCCTGAAAAGATAAATGAGTATGAAGATTACTTTAAGCATCTTTCAAATAGTAGGACAATGAAAGAAGCTGATGCTAATCTTTTGAGAGAATCTACTCATATATTTTCATATTTTCATACATATAGAAAGAGTGTAAAAAAAGGGATCTCAAAATGGGCAATTGAGATGGCTGAGGGTATGAAAAAATATTGCTTTGGTATTGATAAACCGGAGTTCTATATAAGAAATAGAGATGAGTTTGAGGAGTACACCTACTATGTAGCAGGAACAGTTGGTAAAATGCTTTCTTCTCTATTTTTACAACATATTAATGATAGTAATGGTAAAATTGGGAAAGTTTTAGAAGAAAATGATATACAGTTTGGAAAAGCTTTACAATATGTAAATATTATAAAAGATGCTAATACAGATATACTTGAAAACAGATGTTTCTTGCCCAAAGATCAAATGGATCAGTATTCACTAAACTATGATGATCTTTTTAAAGAGAGTGGTAAAGATGGAGTAAGTTCTATTCTTAAAGAAACTATTGTTAAGGCTGAAGACTATATTGAAAATAGTATGACGTATATTAAAGCTATACCAATGAGGAATTGGAGAATAAGACTTTTCTGTATCTGGCCTATATTTTTTGCTGTAAAAAGTTTAAATAAAATAAAAGATAATTTAGATATTGTATCATCTTCAAACCAGAAGATAAAAATTAGTAGAAAAGATGTAAAGAGAACAATCTTTTTCTCTATTCCGTCAGGTTTTTTTAATCTTTGTTTAGACACCTATTATAAGGCTTTGAAGAGGTAGAGTTCTTCTAACAGTTTAGCTATTAATTGTCTGCTGAAAATATCCTGTTTTCAGCAGACCATTAATATTAGTGTAAATAGTTATGTTTAACTTATTTTTAATTAGTAAATTCCGGTTGAAACTTCCCAAACTCCCTTTGATAAATTTAATGAACCATCATTTCTTGAAGCCGGAGAGAAAAGCTTAGGAATAAAACCATTTTTAAAACGATTATCACCTATTGGATTTATGGTAAGACCTGGATAATTTTCATTTTTACAAGACCAAGTTTCATCACTCCTGACAATAATAGATCCGAGAGTTAAGAGAGTAACATTGAAATCAAAAAGTTGATCATTGGCAAATATTGCACCACGAGGAGCAACCAAAGCTCCACACACAATTAAAGGAGTTTTATTATCTGTTTCTTCATTCCGTTTTATAATTATAGAGGGACTTCTCCTAGCATGAAGATCACTAGGGGGAGGACCAAAATCAAAAGTTTTAGCTCCGGCAATAAGACCTAAAAAATGATCATTTGTCTTTACTTTATCAGCTAATCCTTCGTATACAAAACTTTCCTTGTCTTTTTTAAAATCAGCAGTTGTTTTATCAAGCATATCTTTGACTTCACTATAATAAATAAATATCTCCAATTATTTCAATACTACTACTCTTTGTTACAATCGAAAGTTCACTACAAACCTCACCTTTAACTTTAGCATGTCTTCTTCCATTATCTATGGTGATTATATCGACATTTGAAAGAGGAACATTTTTGTATGTTGTATCATTGCCTGTGCTAGTGTTAAGGTGTGTAATATCTGCAGTTTGCAATCCTTCTGCATCTTTTTTTAATTCAATGGTTACTTCCCCCTCTGTTTCAATATGCATCCTTTTTTCCTTACCGGCATCACTAATATTTTCGGTATACTCTTTATAAAGTTTATTATGAATAAGAAACCAACCTTTAGTAAAATTACCCCAAAAACGAGGAGAGTTACTCTTGTAATCTTTTTTAAAAAGGGTTGTAAACCCATCAATAGGGTTGTAATTCTTAGGGTCAAATCCGGGTATATCGTACATATGAGAAGGGATACTGCTTTTTCTATTAAAATTATCAACAATACCCATGTTGAATTCAGGAGCAGGAGGGTTTGAATCCCAACCTGGAGTTCCAAAGAAACTTTTAGAATCTGTTGCAGAAACTACATCACCATAGAATAATGGACTTTCCTGAATATATATTGGACACTCTGCATAAATATCACCATAAAAATTACGACTGGTATCCCATACATAATCAAAATGGGTATTAGTAATACATTCAGCATATTTTAGCATGCACTGAGGTTTTATTCCACTATTTTTAATAGTAACAAATCTACCATTTTTTCTGGCTGTTGATACAATCTTAAAACCTGAATCTTCTCTAACAACAGAATATTCAACAGATGTTCCATTATTAATATCCTTCAAAGATTCATCTCCAGGAATCCATGAAAGGGTATCTTTATCTGTTGTAAGGAACTGATTAAGGGCTATATCATTCATACCAGCAAAACCACGGACCCAACCGGCATGTGCACTCCAATACAAATCATAATCATCTGTAGCATAATTTGTTCTATAAACCCCATTTTTTGAGATAATGAACGAGCCACTTACCAGTATAAACATAATAAGTACAATCATTATCGCAACGGCTAACACACTTCCTTTTTTTTCATTTCCAGATATCATATGCATCATTCCCTATAAACAGTTTCTAATTTCTTATGGTTACATAACTTTTCATAAAAGCATCTTTTTTAACTCTGCCCTTTTCTCTCTCTATCTTCAATTTTACATAGCATCTTTTATAATTTCCGTCATACTCAAACCCTGAAGAATCAAGATCAAAGATATATGACTCTAAATTTAACTTTCGAGGAGTGTTCCATGAAGTACTATCTTTTCTGGTAATTCTGTAAAGAGAACTATCTTTATTGATGGAATATCTGACAGTATGGGTAGTATTAGGGAACTCTATCTCAATCCTTTTAGTGAAACTGCCACCATCCAAAGACCAATTGCCATCCATATCTCCGGAACTGCTCATAAATTTAACTTCGCTTCCATTTCTTATATCTTTGTTTATCATATAAATCAAATTACCCAAAAAGTCTTGAGTATTTTCTTCAAAGAAAACTTTTCTATTTAACTCAACAGAGTTAGATATAAGAAGGAAAGTACCCGAAAGAACAAATGAAACAATTAAGCCGGTTATAATAGTTTCTAATAGTGTAAAGCCTTTTTTTCTCATAGTATTAACCTCAACTCTATCAATTAAATATCTTCATCAAGTATGTTTTCATAAGGAATATAGGTGGTAAGTTCAACTTTTTCATTGTTTCCCATGGGACTTAACCAGCTGATAGTCCCCACAACTTCCATTAAATAGTTTTGTTTTTTACACCTACTGAACCCCAGACCTTTCTTCTTTTTTTGGCCCGTAATTATTATTTCATAATTAGTACTACCATTTCCTGCAGTCTTAAATCTGTTTTTTTCGGAAAAAGGAACTATTTTTTGATGAACCATAATATTTCCGTTTACACCACAATAGTATTCCAAATTGCTCTGTAAAATAGCATAAGCCTCTCTCTTGTAACTATTGTTTAATGATATTCTATCAAAAATAACAAATGAGGATAGTGTAGCTCCAACAGAAATTGCCAGAATTGTGCTGGCAACCAATACCTCAATAAGTGTTACACCTTTTTTCATATTTTTCTCCTGTGAAGACATAAAATCCGGTTAATAGTAAAAATTTAACCTCTATAAAAATACCACTCATTTTTTTATTTAAAACGAGTACTTTTATTTAAGGTTCTTAAATCTGTATTCTAATTATAACAAATGTATCAACAAACACCTAAGCTCCTTAAAACACTATACTCTTGTTAACAGATATAAGAAACCAATCGCGTTCAATTATAATTAATATAATACTTAGTTTCTTTTTTCTCAATATTTTTTTATACCGGACTAGCAAAAAAAAATAGTTTTAATAGTTATCTGTATAAACTTATTTCTATTATGTTTTGATATATAGTATCTATTGTGCAAGTGGTTTTTTTTATTTATTACCATGAATCCAGCTTAATTTGAGTTTAATATGGTCATTTAACATATTCTTTAGTGTAATAATCAAAAATATTTATATAAAGGTAATGTTTTATACTTCTATAGCTATAATAATATAGTTGCTATATTTAGGATATTAAGGATAACGGGAATACTGTTAGTAAGAGGTTGTTTTGTCATAACTTCTAAAGTAGGATCTGCTGATAAAGGATTGGATTTAAGTTGCTTTGCTATTTCTATAGATTTTTTAATAAAATGGATAATACGTTAGAAAAGTTCAGATGAAAACAAAAAAGATCTCATTTAGGAGATCTTTTTTGTTTAATGATTTAAAAATTAAATTCTAGAACGATTTAGCACAATCAGTTATCTTAATATTTTCCGATATAATATAGGAAGGAACTGAAGTAGCTACCGGTGATCTTCTTCCATAAGTATTTGATTGATTCATTGAAACTGATTTACCGGAAACCTTTAAAACATTACCAAATACAGCTCCAAAACTATCAGTAATTCTAGAAGAGAAGATAGGGGAGATTACCTTACCATCCTCTATGAGAAGAGCATTAAACCTTGAACTTCCGGTAAAAATGCCTTTATTTGGGTTAGGCATATTTATATAGTGAAGAGCAGGGATATATAATACCTTTCCCATACCTTTTGTTGCTTCAATTGGGCAAGCTTCTCCATCTCCGGTTTTAAGGGATAAACTTATACCGGTAACACTATGAGCTGTAGGTTTCTTATTGTATTTGGCAGCTGCAGTTGAACCATAGATAAGGTTTTTAAATTTACCTTCTTCAACAAATGGGAAAAATTCTCTTTTTCTTCCGGAAAGATCAAATTTAAACTTAAATGTATTATCGTCAGAAGGATCGTCAGCAAGTGTAATCTTTTCACTTAAAACCTTATCCCCAAACTTTTTACCGGCATTCCAACCACGATCCTCTTCATAAGCTTCACCACTGAACCCGGTCCAAACAGCAGATCCAATAAGCTCTGCAATAGCTTCTGCTCCAAGCATTACTTTATACTCATTTGGCTTAACATAGAATCCATCATTATTTTCATAAACCTCAAGGAGTCTCTTAAAATGTTCAATAGTATCATTAGTAGAGAATTGATCTTTTCTCCATCCACTTTGTACATGGTTGAGTTCCCAAAGCTTTTCAGGATGCTTTAAAACTATATTAAATGCTTGATCTGTACCTTTTCTAAATACTGAGTTTTTATTTGCTGTTGATACAAAATAATACTCTGTAGATCCACTTGACCAAGATCCCGAGAAGTTGTACTTATCTCCTACCTCATCAATAATTGCTTTATAAGATTTTGCCTTAAATTCAGGATTCATAGAGAAAAGATCTTCATCAAATTGATCGCATTGCTCAATAGTTTCTTCAACTTCATCTATAATTGGAGTATAATCTTTATCTTTCCCTACTTCAGCTTTTTTTATTGTAAGCTCTAGCGCTTCTCTCAAGTACTCTAAAGATGTTACCTCTCCCAGTTGTGTATGAGAACCCTGTTTTTTACCATTGGTAACTTCAATATCCAATCTGGTAAGCTCTTCAGATGTAGAAAGAGAAACAGAGTTGTTTCCAATCCTCATTAAATGGCTTTTTTCATGATGATACAGAATAGAGGCTACAATACCCTTTTCCATCGCTTCATCTCTTATGGTATCTATATAATTTTTAACACTATTATCCATTTCTACTCCTTTTCACCTGTAATAACATTATCAAACTTTACAACAGGAATTCCATGTCCCAATTGCATTACCTGATTAGGTTCTCCCTTACCACAATTGTTTACTTGACCAACCATCCATGTAGATTTATCTCCTACAGCTGTTAAATTTCTGTAAAAATCAAGAGTATGACCTTGGTAGGTTGGATTTTTAAGAACTCTTGTTTTTTTACCATCTTTGACTTCCCAAGCAATCTCACAACCAAAGTGGAAATGTTCTCTGTTTGAACCTATTGACCATGAAACAGGGTTATCAACTACAATACCATCTTCAGTATTTGCAATAATATCTTCTAAAGTTCCATCTTCACCCGGTTCAATATTTACATTGGTCATTCTATCAATTGGAGCTCTGTAGAAAGATGTTGCTCTTGCTGCTCCACCGCTTTTGGTAAATACCTCTCTACCGGCTTTTTCATTAGCCTCATTAATCATAGCTCTTGAGGTTAAACAATCAACCAGTTTCCCCTTTTCTATAAGCATATAATCTCTTTCAGGAGATCCTTCGTCATCAAAACCAAAGGTACCCGGAGAGTTCTCAATTCCACCGTAAGCACTTACATTAAGTTTCTCACTACCATATTGTAATTTTCCAAATGAATCTAAATTAACAAATGATCCTCCTGCGTAAGAGAGCTCGTAGCCTAATATTCTATCAAGCTCAAGAGGGTGTCCTATTGTTTCATGAACCTGTAAAAAACCTTGTCCCGGAAGAAGAATAACTGATCTTTCCTTGTATTTAAGTTTTTCAGCCTTTACAAGAGATGAAAGTTCACTTTTTAGTCTGTCTGTATGGTTTTCAAAAAGATCTTTATTGGTTAACATCTCCCAACCTCTGCTTCCATTACCAGGAGTAAAAAGATCAAGGCTTCTCTTCTGAATCTCGTTATCACTATCCATTGCCATAATAGTCATTGAAGCAAAAGTATTTGTAAGCTTTCTATCTATTTCAGTACCTTCACTATTAAAGAAATAAACATTTTTCTTTTGGAAGTTTATATAAGCGTATCTTCTAACAATCCAATCCTCTTGTAAGCTATTATCAAGATTTACAAGGAAATCAATCTTATCATCAAGAGAAACCTTAAAAGGATCTTTTTCAACAGGTGATGAATAGGATGATATATGCTTTTCCAAAGAGCCCATATTTAAAGGAGCTTTAACTAAGATTGATGCTGTTTTTGCATTCTCATAAGCCATATCAAAACAGTTTTCAATATCGTTTAAATTACTGGTTGCGGCAAAACCCCAAGAACCTCCAAATAGAACACGGACTCCAATACCACACTCAAAAGTAGTATCATTCCCCTCAAGATTCCCATCATATATTACCAATGTTTCAGAATCATCATTCTCATGATATCTTGTATCAACATATGATGCCCCTTTTTTCATAGTTCTTTCAATATTTTGAACTATGTTGTTTTTTAGTACTTGATTCATACTCATTACCTTTCTTTACTATATATTGTTTATATCAACACAACTAATAAAAAGATCTAATTTTAGCTCTAGATATAAATAGTTTAGTACAATTACTTTCTCTACAACCAGATCTTATTACATGTATATATAAACTAAATTAGTTGTTAGTGCAATCAATATCTTAATCTATTTAGGATCTTATTAGTCTGTTCTTTTACTAAATATTAATAAAAATATTCGAAATATTTTATTTAAGCCTTTTATTAGCCATTAGCTTTTTATATATTATTCTCACTAGGTAATTGATATAAATAGGTGTTTTAGTTTGTAGCAATGATTTAATTACAACCCTAAAATGAGACTTAGACATATCATATTTGTATAATATATTTTAAAAGGGCTTTATGATAGAACTCACGGTAGATCTGAAAAAATATAGAGAAGAGCAAAAAAGGGATCTTCAAGAGATATCTGATAGTATAAAGATAAACATTAAGTATCTTGAAGCTATTGAAAAAGAGGATTATGGTATTATTCCTGATGCTTATAAGAGAATGTTTATATCCTCTTATGCTAAAGAGTTGGGGCTTGACCCTGAAGAGTTGTTTGCAGATAAGGTAAAAGAGAGAAGTTATCAGGAAAGTAGAGATAATCAGAGGAGCGGAAATAGTGAAAAAGATAATGAAACTTTTCATACTATTTTTGATTATATTGAGAAGTATAAAAGTCAAATTTTGATTGCTTTTGTTGTTCTTGTTGTATTTATAAGCTTTTTTGTTGTTAAAAATTTTTGGGAAAATATTAAGGGAGCTCCGGAAAAAATTAATGTTGTAACAGCAGCCGGAATTAATAATAGCAATTTTGATAATTCTATTATTGTCAATGAAGATAGCAACAAAAAGGATTTTTTGGATATAATAAAGGTTTCTGTTTTGGTAGAGGATTCTTGTTATGTAATATACTTTTCAGATAGCAGTAGGGTTAATGAGAAACTTTTACTTGCAGGTGATAGCTTGGTTTTGGAAGCTGAAAATAGAGTTGAGATGAAGGCAGGGAAGGTTGAATCTTTAAAACTTTTTGTAGAAGGAGAAGAGAAAAGAGGGTATAAAGAGGGTAAAAAGGGTACAGCTTTTATTCAGGTTATCAAGGGGGAGTCTCCAAAGTTGATAAGACGATCTGAAAAGATTGTAAATTATTTAAAAGTTAGATCCGGTAAAGAATAAAAAAAGCTCCCATTTGGGAGCTTTTTTTGTTAGGTTCTTAAAATTACATATATTTTTTAGCAAGTTCAAATCCCATTTTTACAGCTTTAAGATTAATCTCTTCTGTTCCTTTTGGAGCATTATCCAAAACGGCTTTAATAACATTTGCCTCACTAATAAGACCTGAAAGTTTAGTAAATATACCTGCAGCAATTACTGCAGCAAAGAGAGTCTTTCCAAACTCCTCTTTAGCTATCTCAATGAGCTCAACTTTAATAAGCTTTTGAGTAATATTTTTTGGTACATTTGGAGTTAAATTAGGATCAACAATAATTATAGCATCCTTTTTCATCTCCTTAAAGTAGATATCAAAAGATTTTTGATGCAATGAAAGGAAGAAGTCCAGATGTTCTGTTTTTGGATATTCTATTCTATCCTTATCAAATACAACATCAACCTTTGTTGCTCCACCTCTTACCTGTGCAGTATAAGTTGGTGTTTGAATAGCCTTACCACCTTCAAATACTACATAACTATATGCTAGAATCTTACCTGCCAAAATAACACCTTGACCACCTACTCCAGCAAATCTAGCTTCATAATGTTTCATTTTTAGCTCCTGATTCTAACTAGTTACTTTTTCTTTGCCTTGAGCAATGTTTTGAACACCTTCATAAGCTTCACAATATTCGGTTTTAGATCTGTTGTAATGTCTCCATTCGCTAAAATCCATATCAGGAGTTACAAACTCACCTGTAATAACCTTATTTTTAAGCTCTTCTGCTTTCATCTTTTTAGCTTTTAACAGAGGTATCTCTCTGCTAGCAATCCAGTTAATAAGTTGAACAGGATCACTCATCTTATTTTTTCTACCATATTGGGTGTGACAATTTGAAACAGCTTCAATAACGGAGAAACCCTTGTTTGAAAAACCTTTGAATATATAATTTTCAAGGATCTTCCCTTTTTTTACAATAGATCTTGCAACATAGGTAGCACCTGCCGATTCAGCCAACTTACAGATATCAAAACTAGGATCAATATTACCGTAAGCTGTAGTACTTGCTTTACTTCCTAAAGGAGTAGTAGGAGAGTGTTGTCCACCTGTCATACCATAAATATTATTATTAACAATAATCATTGTTATATCTATGTTTCTTCTACAAGCATGAATAAAGTGATTTCCTCCAATTGCTGTAGCGTCTCCATCTCCGGAAAATACAATTAGATGTTTTGCAGGTTGAACTAACTTAATTCCGGTGGCAAAAGTTAATGCTCTACCGTGAGTTGTATGTAGGGTGTTAAAATCTACATATCCGGGACCACGGCTTGTACAACCAATACCGGATACAAATGCTACATCATTTTTATCCCAACCCATTCTATCTATAGCTCTCAAAAGAGCTTTCAGTACCATTCCTATACCACATCCTGGACACCAAAGATGAGGGATTTTATCCATTCTTAGATACTTTTCATAATTAAAGGCCATTATTTTACCTCCTTGATTAGGCTGAATATTTCATCAGGAGGAATTGGAACTCCACCCACATGATTTATTCCAAAGATTCTAGTTCTACCGGCAGCATACCTCTGTAAAATCTTATAAAGCTGTCCCATATTCATTTCAGGAACAATTACAGAGTCAACTCTTTCACAAATTTTTTGAACAGATTTTTCCGGTAGTGGCCATAGTACTTTAGGTCTAAATAGACCGGCTCTAATACCAGCAGCTCTCGCTTTATCAACTGCCACTCTTGCACCTCTTGCAGTAGAACCGTATGCAAATACTGCTATTTCAGCATCCTTCATTTTATAGGATTCATAATCAATTATATCCTCTTTATTGTACTCAACCTTTCTGATTTGTCTTTCTTGATCTGCTTGTACAATTTTTGGATCTGTAGTAGGGAAACCTGTTTTATCATGATTTAGACCTGTAACATGATATCTGTACCCCTCAAAAAAGTTAGCCATTGGAGGTACATCTCCGTAGGCAGTATCATAAGGGAAATATTTATCAGGTGGTACAGTTGGTTTCTCTCTGTCATGAAGTACTAAGTTCTCTTTTTTAGGTAACTCAATAGCTTCACTTAAGTGACCAAGTACCTCATCTAAAAGAAGAATTACCGGCATTCTATATTTTTCAGCAAGATTAAAAGCTTTAATAGTAAGAGTATAGATCTCTTCCGTATAAGCAGGAACAATAGTTATTGTAGGGTGATCTCCGTGAGTACCCCATTTTGCTTGCATAATATCAGCTTGAGCAAGTGCTGTAGGCAAACCGGTAGAAGGACCTCCTCTCATAACATTGCAAACAACAACCGGAACTTCTGTCATGTAAGCAAATCCTAAGTTCTCCTGCTTAAGAGAGAATCCCGGACCACTTGTAGCAGTTAACGATTTAGCTCCCGCTAATGAAGCACCTATTACAGCACCCATAGCAGCAATTTCATCTTCCATTTGGATAAAAGTTCCACCAATTTTAGGTAAAAGTTTTGACATAGTCTCAGCTACTTCAGAAGATGGTGTAATTGGATAACCTCCAAAAAACCTACAACCTGCATCAATGGCAGCAATTGCAACCAACTCATTTCCTGAGTAGAATCTGACATCCTTTTTCAAAATAAACCTCTTTCATATTTAATCAGAATTATAATAGTAATAAAAACACCTTCTAAAAACTTAGACAATTTTAATTGCAAAGTCAGGACAGTGCATTTCACAAAGTCTACACTTTGTACAATTGTTTGGATCGTCAACCGTAACCATTGTACCATTCCATTTTACCAATGTTTCTGTCATTTTCCATACATTGGTAGGACACATCTCTACGCACATACCGCAACCTTTACAGGCATCTTTCCACAAAGCCACAGTAACAGGCTCATCCTTGCCCTTTCTTTTACCATTGAAATCGGTAAAATATTCAGGAAGGTTACTCTCGTTTTCTGACATATTTTCCTCTTCTTTAAACAAACATAACCGGACTAGCCGGTTTTTTTTATAGTCAGAGAAACTTGACCTCTGACAGATAAAATATACAACATAAAAACTATACCGTAAACCCTCCGTTATGTTAAATTGTAACTTCTAACAAATATATACAGTTTTACCTTTTTAGGTATAAAAATATCAATATACAGAATTAAAATAGTGTAAAATATTTATAAATTATTATATTATTTCTAAATTATTTGCAAAAAAAAGATTTTTTTTCAAAGATTTAATTTAAGAGTATCATAATATATTTTAAAACTACTTCTTGATAATAATAAGTCTCAATTTTATCAAGAGCTTCTTAAATTGAACTTATTGCTATGTTTACTATTTTTTATATGTAGTGATGATTGGTGTAATTTTATGTTTTATAATTGTTAAAAAGCAGTGATATTGATCAAAAATCACTGCTTTTAGAGATAGCTTTTCTATATTTTTTGTAATGCTAAAACTATTCTACTCCATTAAGAAGTAGTAGCTTAGTCCAAATCTAACAAAATATGAGAACCCATAAAGCTTCATATTTTTTTGAGAATCTTGAGATTCACGAAGCTTCTCATCATCGTCATTCTTTAATCTTCCATAATATGTAAATTTATAGTTTAGATCTAAGTTTATTGCAATGTTATTATTGATGAAATACTCATTTTTGAGATTTACTTTAATTGATCCTCCATTAGTCTCAAATGTACCATTCTGCATAGATGTAGAATCTGCGTGTGTTGTAAAAGGATCTTCGTTAGAGTTTGGGTCATCCATAGTAAAGAAGTTGTTCTCATAATCTAAAACATTACTTTTAGTTATTCCTGAAGGTAAATTTCTTGGTATTGAAAGATATGTTTTAAGATCAAACCTTTCATAGCTTATACCTGTACCCAAAGATATGATATAGTTTTTTATAGGACTTATTCCTAATGAGTAATCTACACCAAGAGACCAAGTTCTGGAATCATAATGTCTGCTACATTCAAATTCCGGTATATTCTCATAATAGAAATCCCATGATCTCTCATCTTTCTGATAATCAAAATAGCATGAAAGGTCGTAGCTTAACATTATTAGGCTTTTCTTATCTAAATATTTATATATTGAATATTCGATGTAAAAGCCATTGTAAGATGTTGGAGCTTCCAGTTTAGATCCATTTTCTTCAGAGTGTATCTTTCTGTTTTCTTGCTCGTTAAAATTATCAAAAAAATTGTCCAATTGTTTAGAATCAAATTTGCTAAATTGATATCCTGCTTTACCTCCTACGAGAACGTGGTAGGAGCCCATAGCATTCAAAGATGATGCAACTAAGATCATTGTCAAAAGTATCAGCTTTTTCAAGTTTACTCCATTGTTAAAATATTGTTAAGTTTATTTCTGAACTATTCAAACAGTTTTGTTTAGTGATTTACTTATGTTTATCTACCAAATATTGGATCGAATTTAAAACCTTTTAATCAGTCTGTATTTAATCTATCTTAGTAAAACTGTAAGATAAGTTCAATGACTTATTGTCAATATACAAAAAAAGAAGCTGAAATTCCAGCTTCTTTTTTTAAAAATATTAAAATGAAATTTATAGGAAAGAGAACGCCTTAGATATTGTTATATCCCCTTTAGCTTTTTTAAATCTCCATCCTCTAATTTTATTTCTTATACACTTTTCAACTTTTTTACCGCCTCTTGAGTTTGACCACTTACTGGAGACAATAACCACTTTTCTAACTTTACCGTTACTTTTAATAGTGAATCTAATTGTTATTGCTCCGGTTAAAGTTTTATATGTTGATCTTGCGGCTTTAACACATTTATCAAAAGATTTAACCTTCTTTTCAATATATCTATTTATTTGAGAGTTGGTTCTTCCGGATTTTTGTTCCCCTTTCTCAACTCTTAATTCAGATACTCTGACATTTTCTATACCCTCAACAGTAGAAACTTCTCCAAAATCTGAACTTGCAAAGAAATCATCTAGAGATCCTCCTGAATAATCTATAGAAGCACTCTCTTTACCAACACCTTTTGTTGTTCCACCTCCGCTTCCACTGCCACTTAGAGTTCCACTTTTTTTAAGTGTACTGGCAAAGTTATTATTTCCTGCTGTTCCCTCATATTCAGAGTATTTAACGGCACCTGAAGATCTATAACCCTTTTTGAGAGATTGTATCCTCTGAATTTTACTGGATACTTTTATTCTTGCTTCTCTCTCTCTTCTTTCTTTCTTGGCAACTCTTCTTGCTCTTCTGTTCTTCTTATCTATAATTCTCTGTTTTTCACTCTTTTTATTAAGTTGGTTTTTATCTTTTGTGCTAATATCTTTTTCAACAGTTTCCGAGATTTTTTCCTGTATTATCTCCTTTTTAATATCAGAATCATCAGAAACATCTGTATCGTCTAAAGGTATTACTATCTTTTCTTTAGGCTCTTTAAATTCAACCTCTTTTTTTGTTATAAAATGGACCGTTCTTTTTATCTTTTTTTCTTTGAGAATTTCTCTATCAGGTCCCTTTGTTGATATATTGATGGCAATAAAGAATATAGTAAAATAGATAATACCGGTTATTAGTAATACTCTATAAAATCTTTTATCCATTCTTTTTGAAGATTCACGATTTGTATTATTCATTTGTGACATATTTAACCTATTTACCAATCGTTAATAATTTAATATCTACAAAACCAGCTTTGCCACATGTATTCATCACTTTTGTAATTGTAGAATAGAGAGTAGCTTCATCAGCTTCAACTATAATTTCCCATTTAACTTCATCATTAATAATGCCTTCTTCAATACCTCTTTCTCTCAACTCTTTTTCCAAAGATACTTTTTCTTCCGCAAACTTTTCTAAACCTTTGAGAATCTCTTCATAATATTGAGATAAGGTATCACTACTTGTTATCTGAGATGTGTATTCAGGTAAAACATCTGAATCAACATTATTCTTTAGCTTTATTTCTGACGGAGTAACAACAATAGTAGATATATTTTTTGCTTTATTTCTTGTATCTGAATAGGTAAGTTCATTTTCAGGGTCTTTTTTTATGAGGTTACCATCAGCCGAAAATGATTGAAGGAGGAATAGAAGTATAATTGTCATTATATCCATAAGCGAGGTTAGAGACAACCCTTCCTCTTCATGTATCTTCCCTTTACTATAATGTTTTATATTAGAAGCTCTCATCTATTTAACCGCCAAAATTTGTTATAGGAAAAAGTTCAACTGTTTTATCATCTTTTATGTAGCTTTTTGAAGCGTCTATGCTGCTAATTACAGTTTGATAATCAATATCTCCATCAGCAGATATAGTTATTTTTAGACCATCAGATAACTCCATATTCTTTTCTGTAATAGTTTCTTTGATTTTTACCAAAAGATCATTCAGTTTACTGAAAGAGGAGCTATCAAATCCATATTTTTTACTATAAACAGCTTCAATTTCCGGATCTAGACCTGATGTGTCTTTTAGAGAGTACTCTTTCTGGTTTATCTCTGTAATAAAAGGCTTAAACTCATCAATAACCCTCAACCTGCCACCAAAGATACTAACTATAAAACCTTCCTTGGTTATTACAAGATTTAAATCTAATTTCTTCTCTTCAGTATCACTTGGTTCTTTCTCTTCAATCTGTTTTGTTGCATCGGTTTCAATTCCGGCAGGCAAATTGACATTTAATACTCTCATCTTAACCATCTCAGCTGCAGAAAGTAAAACCGGTATTAAAACAACCATAAGATTCATGATAGGAAGCATACTAACTTCAGATTTGTCAAAGTTTACGCCACTTCCTTTTCCCTTCTTGGTTTTACTAAATGATGGTTCAAAAGCCATAAAACACCCCTAGGATTTGTTTACTCTATTAGCTGAATTTATAAACTTAACAGACCATTCATCAATATCATCAATAATTGCTGTTGTCTTATTAGTAATAAAGGTGTAGAAAAAGTTCATTGGTATGGCAATAATAAGACCGGCAATAGTAGTACCCATTGCTGCACTAATACCAGATGAAAGTTGTTGAGTCTTAAGATGGTCAGCAGCATTAGCCACAGCATCGAAAGCAATTATCAATCCAAATATAGTACCCGCAAGACCAATGAGTGTAGCAACATTTGCTATAAGATTTATGTATGATACTCTTGCTTGAAGTTTTGGCATTATCTCCATCATCTTCATATCAATACCATCTTGTAAATCTCTAGAGCTAAAATTTTCTGTTGATTTTTTCGCAAAATCTAAACCTTCTGATATTACTTGAGGAAGTAGTTTAGGTTTTGCCGAGTCACATATAGACTTTGCTTTATTAAAATTTCCTTCATGTATAAGTTTAAAAACTTTTTTCATGAATTTTTCAGGGTTCATTAAATTAGACCTGAAAAGGAAAAGTAATCTTTCCAAAGTGATTACCAACCCTATGATTCCAACTGCCAAAAGAATCCACATCCAAAAGAAACCAACATTTTCGCCACCTGCAGTAAGACTACTTTGGCTACTAAACTGATCAAAGAAGATCTCAAGAAATCTTTTCATTACCTACTCTCTATCTTAGTTTATGTTTATTAGTTTTGAAATTTTGAAAGAATAAAAATCTATATTTTTGATAAGATCATTAACCTTATAATTTATTATTGATCCACATGTTAATGCTGGTATTGCAACAAACAATCCGGCAATGGTAGTACCCATCGCTGCACTTATTCCTGATGCTAATACTTTTGAGGCATCCGCTACATTGTGCCCTCCAACTGCATCAAAGGCTATTATTAGTCCAAAAATAGTTCCGGAAAGACCAATAAGTGTAGAAATATTCTGTAAAAGAACTATAAAATTAGTTCTTCTTCTAAGTTGTGGGAAAATTTCAAGTTTTGCTTCATGTATTGCATCTTTTAAATTCTCTCCTCTGTTTAAATTCTCTTCTCCCAAACCTCTGGAAATTATCTCTGCAAGCAAGGACTCCTCTTCCTGTGCTATTCTTATTCTCTTTCTGGCAGATCTTAAATCTCCTCGCTCTAAATCTTTCATTAGAGGGTTTACAAAACCCTTATAATTTATTCTTGATTTCCATAAAATTATAAATCTGTCCAAGACAAGTACCAGGGAAAAGAATCCAATTATAGCCAGTATATACATAAAAATGTAAGCAGGGTTCTCATTTCCGTTATTGTACTCACTAATAGTTTTGAATTGATCAATAAAAATTAACAAAAAACTTTTCATCTTCATTGTTCCTAAAACTTAAACAATCAAATTTCGGTTAGTAAAATAATAATTAAAACCACTTGATACAATTAATTTTTTATAAAAATATAAATTGTCCTCTAACAGGCATATATAAGGAAAGTTTGTATTTAAAAAAAGTTTCTTTTCCAAGCTATCCTCTGGGGTGAAATTGTTTGTGTATCTCTTTTAAGTGAGTCTTACTTATATTTATATATATTTGAGTTGTTGATATATCTTCATGACCCAAAAGTAGTTGAATAGACCTTATATCTGCACCTCCTTCAATCAAGTGTGTAGCATAGCTATGCCTCAATGAGTGAGGATGAAATTTTTTGGATAATCCGGCATTTTTTAAACTTTTTCTAACAATTTTCCATATTCCCATTCGTGATAATGGTTTGCCTCTTCTATTCAGAATCAAGTAATTATCAGAATTTTCATTTAAAAGGAGCAGTCTGAAATTTTTTATATATTCAGAAAATATATCTTTTGTAGATTTACCAAAGGGTACAAATCTCTGTTTGTTTCCCTTTCCTTTAATGAGGATGAGCATATCATCTAAATTTATTTTATCTATTTTAAGATCTATTACTTCACTTACTCTTAATCCACAAGAGTACATAAGTTCCATAATTACAAAGTTTCTTATATCCAAGAGTTTATTTTTATCCAAGGATCCAAACAGCTTATCTACCTCCTCTATTGTAAGTATTTCTCTGTCTCCATTATCAAAAGAGTATGATTTGAAGTGAAGGAACGGGTTTTCTTTAACTTTTTGTGATTTTTTTAAGAAAGTATAAAAATTTTTAAGAGATGATATTTTTCTTGATAGTGATCTTTTTTTGTAGGATAAATCATCTAGTAAAGCAATATATTTCTCACAGAAAGATTGGCTTACTTCACTAAGAGAAATATCCTCCTGTTTACAGTATTCAAAAAAATGGATAATATCATTTTCGTATGATTGAATACTGTTTTTTGATAAACCTTTCTCAATAGTAAGGTAGGTTAGATAGCTATTGATTAAGTTGTTTTTTTGTTTCAAAATCTAAACTTTCCTCTTTAGCATTATTACCTAATAATGTATCGGGAGTTATCTCTATTGTATCCTTTTCTACACTGTTTAAACTGTCTAATTTTTCATTTTTATTTGCGGCTAAATCAGAAGGCAAATGGCTTTCATCAACTTTAACATTACTGTTTACTTTAGCTTTAACAGGTTCTTTAGATTCTTGATATAAAAATTTATAATAGTAAAAAGCTCCTCCGGCTAAGAGTAATATAAAAGCTATATAGAGATAAACTTTAGAACCTCTTTTTTTATTTCCACTAAAACTGTATTCAATCTGTTTTATATTATGTTTTGCAAGATCCTCTTCAATTTGCTTTCTCTCTGTAACCTCTTTTTTTGCTTCATCAATAAATGAGCTTGTTATATCTATTTTTGTGTTCTTTTCTACCTCTTCAATAAATGATGTTGTAAAGCTTGTTTTTCCACTTTCCGCTTTGTTAAGGTTTTTTTGCTCATTTATATCCATAGCTTTATTTAACCAATCATATTTTTCTTCAATAGAAGTAGGATTTTTAGTCTCTTTAACTATGTTATTACAACCTTTATTTCCACATCTAAATTGGTTTACTGTTCCACAATTTTTACAATACACCTCATTATTTATATTAGGTTCTCCAAAATTAACCTTGGATCCACAAGTTACACACCTTTCAACCATAAAGATACCACAAGAAGGACAGGTCGAAAATGCTAAAAGCCTTCCCTTTCTATATCTATAATAACTTTTATTATTGTTATATCTCCATTCAATATCGCCATATTTTAGATAGAATTTACCAATACTGTGTTTTGCACCACAACTACATTCAACTAGTTTCATTTCGTTTCCACAGCTACAGGAAAGGAGATCATAATCTAAGGAAAACTCTTCACTTTTACCACAAATAGAACAGATTATTTTTTCACTGCTTTTTCCACATATATGACAATTGAAGTAAACAGTATCCTTGTACTCTAGAGGAAAGTTTGTTTTTTTATCAATGGTTTCATCATGGTCTTGATCATAAAATTGATTAACAATTCTTCTCTCTTCTTTTATAACTTTACTCTTTTCGTTAGAGGTATTGTTCTCTTTACTCTGCTTCTTTTTTTCTTCCTCAAGTGCCAGAGCAATCTCTTTAGCCTTACTAAAATCAATTTTAAAATCTTTTTTATCAGGTTTTTCTTCTATCGAAATTTTATTTTGAACTATTTCAGCATCAGAAATCTCATTTTCTTTTACTTCGTCAACTTTTAGATCATATCTTCTTCTGTCCCTTTTTTTATCTTTTTTCCTTTTTATAAACTCTAAAATTCTATACTGTTCATCCTCATTCTTTGGTGTTCTCAATACCAAAGTTTGATTTTTACAACCATCTTTTGTACAAGTTACCTTGTTATGGGTATTACAATTTGCACAAAGTACATACCCGGGTTTACTAGAATCGGTAAAGTACTCTCTTTCACCACAAAAAGAACATTTTACTGCTGTTATTTCTTTACACTGCGGACATCTTCCATATAATCCAAATCTGTATATAGGTCTTTTACTCATAGATTATCTCGTCCTCAAGATAAATTATTGTATAATAAACGAACATCACTCCAAACCTTAAAAACATGGTAGAGGGACAATAGTAATATATATGATATATTGGGATTTCAAAAGAAAATTTTAATATAAACCCCTCTTTAAGGTTTTAAAGCGGGGTTTATGCAACTATAGTTTTACATGTTTGAAGAAAGCTTTGTAAGCTTTGTAGGTGTGATATATATCTATCTTAGATGCAACCTCAAACGGTGAGTGCATTGAAAGAACAGGAACTCCACAGTCCACAACATCCATTCCGTAAGCAGCCATATATTGAGCAATGGTACCACCACCACCTTGATCAACTTTACCAAGTTCTGTAGTTTGCCAGTAAGCATTATCTTTGTTGAAAGCTTTTCTTACTTCAGCAACAAACTCTGCATGTGCTTCGTTTGAACCTCCTTTTCCGCCGGATCCTGTAAATTTAGTTAAACAAACTCCACAACCAATTTTTGCAGCGTTCATCTTCTCATTAACACTTGCCCACTCAGGATCTATTCCTGCGTTAACATCAGAACTAAGGTGTTTTGAGTTCTCAAGAGATTTTATAAGGGTGTTGTAATCACTTTTTCCGTAGAAGCTTATTACATCATTAACCATTCTCTCAATAAGATTTGAGTTTGCTCCACTATTACCCATTGATCCAATCTCCTCTTTATCGAAGAAAATAGTCATTGAGTTTTCTTTTATTCCCTCATTTTCAGCATCAAATAGAGCTACCATACCAAGGTATGAGCAGATTCTGTCATCATGTCCGTGGGAACCCACAAAAGATCTGTCAAAACCTATATCTCTTGATTTTCCTGCCGGTACAAGTTGAAGTTCTGCACTAACAAAATCCTCTTCAACTATTCCGTACTTCTTATTAAGCTCATTTAATATGCTTATTTTAATAGCACTCTCTTTTGATTTGAATTTGAAAGGTATTGATCCTACCAAGATATTTAGTTGCTCTCCCTCAATAAGTTTTGCAGCAGGTTTAGCGTATTGATCTTTTGCCAGGTGAGGAAGAAGATCATTTATTGTGAAAACAGGATCTTTTTCATCTTCTCCAATATTTATATCTATGCAAGTTCCATCCTCTTTTACAATTGTTCCATGGAGAGCTAAAGGTCTTGTTACCCATTGATACTTCTTAATTCCACCGTAATAGTGTGTTTTCATATAAGCCATATCTTCAGCTTCATACAGAGGGAACTGCTTAAGATCGATTCTTGGAACATCTATGTGAGCACCATTCATTAAAAATCCTTTTTCAAAAGCTTCAGGATCTTTAACATTTACAATACAACCACAAACCTTATCGTAGGTTAAAAGAAGTTTAGTATCTTTCTTGCTTGCTTTTGAGATGTGCTTGTATCCATTTTCAGCAGCAAGTTTAGTTATTGTAGTAATGGTTTCTCTTTCTGTTTTACTGTTGTCGAGAAAAGATTTGTATCCTTCTGAAAGTTTCATTATCTCATCTAAAACTTTCTTGTTAATTCCATCCCAACCGTTCTTTTTCTTAAAGCAAAGCTTCTCTTTAAGAAGCTCCAGTTCACTTTTTTTCTCTTTAGTCATAAAGCATCTCCTAATTGTTATTTAAGTTAAATATCTATTTTAAGTTCTCTCTTCAATAGCTCTGCTTGATAAGGGTTTTAATTTCCCTATTAAGATTATAGATACAATCATTACAGCCATTGATATTACTCTAAATACAGTTAAACTTTTACCATTTATGAAATAATCAAATATAACTGCTGATAAGGGAAAGGCAAGCTCTGCTATTGAAGCAACAGAAGCTTTTACTCTTTTGAGCCCAAAATAGTAGAAAAAAAGAGCTGTTGTTCCTGTAGTAAGAACAATTGCCGATATATAGTACCAGTTTTTTAATGTTATTTCAGAAAAAGTTGGGAATGAATAGAAAAATATATTTATAAAGAGCATAATAAGAGCTGTTAGTCCAAACCTAAAAAATGAGACAAATTTAAAATCAAATCTATCCACAATATGTTTACCAAAAACGGTACTGCTTCCAAAGCATGTAGCAGCTCCCATGGCATAGATTGAGGCTTCAATTAAATTTTTGCTCTCACTAAAAGAGGGTATCTCCAGTCCAAAGGTTAAAAAATATCCTGAAACTATAGCTATTGAGGAGAGGATATAAAAATTTTTTGATAGCCTTTCTTTCAATATTATAGCTGAAAGCAGTATAGCAAAAACAGGTTGAAGCTTTTGAAGAAGAACAACAATTGAGAGATGATTAAAGTTTACCAAGAATAGAGATTTAACTATAAATATGGTTCCTAAACTTCCTCCCAAAAGAGAGATTAAAAATAGGGATATAAAATCTTTCCCTGTCATGGATTTAAGAGATTTGTAATTTCCGTAGAGGAAGGGCTGCATTATTATAAAAGGAAGTAGATGAAGAATAAAAACAACAAAAGGTACGCTCAGGTTATACAAGTTTGGTGTTAAAGCAACTCCATCCAGTCCCCACAGGGTTGCTGCAAATAGAATAGATATAAATCCTGTTAATTTATTCATCAAAACTCCAAAGTTTAAGCTTAATGAAATATATATTAAAAATGGAATATTGACAATTCTTTTAAACATAATATTTAATAAAAATTGGAGTGGTCTTAATTAGATATTATACTCTAAATCTCATTTACTTTTCATAAAAAATGGTTCCTATTTTTCTCTTCTAGCATAAAATAAACTACTGTTTTTATTGAACTAATATATTTTTAATCTTTTATATATTGCCATGATACCTTGACATTGTTATTATTAAGTAGATTCTGTGTAAAAGATTGTAAAACTTAGATGGTTTGATATGTTTGAAAGATCAAATTTAATAGTATCAGATACGGGAGATTTCTCTTCTCTAAAGCTTACGGAAGATATTGTTAAAAATCTGAGAGATAGTAAAGTTGAAAGTATAGTAGAGAATCTAAAAAGATTGGGCATATCCAAAGGTTTTAAATTTAAAGAACTTGAGAATCTTACACTTGGAAAGTATAAGCCTAACAATGAGATTACTCTTGCAGAAAGGATAGACCCTCAAAAGGGTGAAGATGGAAGATTTAATTACTTAATTGAGGATAGATTTAAAAGTGTGATAAAATCTGAAATTGATGTTGACTTTTATGAGGTTGGTATTGTAAGAGATCTCTCTAAAGGTGATAAGATTGTTGAAATAGTTCCTCCCTCCAAGGGAACTCCCGGTTTTGATATTTTTGGAAATATTATTGAAGGTGTTTTAGGGGATTCTGTTAATCCTCAAAAGATTATGGGTAAAGGAACTGTTTTAAGTTCCAATGAAAAATTTATAGTTTCCAGCAAGAATGGTGTGTATAAGAGAAATCCCATAGGAGTTGTTTCCGTTATTGATAAATTGGAGATAAGTGGTGATCAAAATAGTGTTATTGGTAATATTGATACAGATTCATCAGTTGTAATATTGGGTAGTATCATCTCCGGACTAAATTGTGTTTCAAGACACTCTATAAAGATTGATGGTTTTATTGAAAACACTCTTGTTGAATCGGGTGATAGTATAGTTTGTAAAGGGGGAGTTAATAAGGGCGTTTTTGAGATAAAAGCCGGAGGTACTGTTCGTACTAAGTATATTCATAACAGAAAAACTGTTTCATGTAAAGATCTTTATGTTGAGGAGGATATATTAAATAGTAAGGTAGAAGTTCTGGGTTCTATTTTTGCCAAAAAAATATCCGGTGGTATCTGTAAAGTCAATAATAGGATAGAGGTTGATACATTGGGTGATGAATCCTTTAGTATTACAAATTTTGAGATTGGTCTAAATCAAAAGATTTTAAAAAGATTGAGTAGTTGTAAACTTGAACAGGATCAAAGTTTTGACAAGCTTAAAAATTTGCATAAAAATATTGTTGTTGATTCTGAAAGATTGCAGAAACTTAAAAATAGATTATTCGCTCTATCCAAAATAAAAATAGGTAATACAGATCTTTCGGAAATTGCCAATAGTATAAAAAATCTTAAACTCTCTATTAATAAAATGGTGGTTGAGCAACAAAATGTTCAAAGAAAAATTGACAGTTTAAAAAAAGAGTACGATCTTCTTTCTAACAAGATTGAATCTTCGGAAAGTGAAATTGTTGTAAGAGGATCTGTTTTTCCGGGAGTAAATATTAAAATAAAGTTTTCTGATCCTTTTGAAGTCAAGGAGAAGATGAGTAAGGTTAAATTTATTATAGATGAAAATAATGGGGTAAAAGCTGTTAAGCTTTAAAATAGTTAGTAATGTTTGAGAAACAATTAAATATAAATTACGGTAAATACTATAAAGATTATGGAATAATAGGTCAATCAGAAACACTTGATAAAATCTTTTCTATTGTTAAAAAAGTTGCTCCAACACAGATTTCGGTTCTTATTACCGGTGAAAGTGGAACGGGAAAAGAGGTTATTTCAAATCTTATACATAAATTGAGCAATAGAAAAAATAGAAAGTTTATAGCAATTAATTGTGGAGCTATCCCGGAGGGGTTAATAGAAAATGAGCTTTTTGGTCATGAAAAAGGTTCCTACACCAGTGCATCAGGTCAAAGTAAGGGGTATTTTGAGCAGGCTGATGGTGGCACTATATTTTTAGATGAGGTGGGGGAGCTTCCTATACAGAGTCAGGTTAAACTTTTAAGAGTACTTGAAACGGGTGAATTTTTTAGGGTTGGCGGTACTAAACCTATCTCTGTAGATGTTAGAGTTGTGGCTGCAACAAATAAGAATCTTTCAAAAATGATTGAAGAAAAGAGTTTTAGGGAAGATCTTTATTTTAGATTAAAAGCTGTTAATTTAAGATTGCCCTCTCTTAGAGAAAGGGTCAAAGATATACCTCTATTTGTCTATAAGTTTGTTGAAGATTCATCTTATAAGCACTCTATACCCCCTGTTTTTATTGAAAATGATGCTATGATTGAGATTGTAGCTCATAATTGGAAAGGTAATATTAGGGAGCTTAAAAATTTTGTTGATATGTTAAATGTTATGGAAGCCGGAAAAAGGGTCTTCAGAAATGATGTTTTAAAATATCTTCCAATAGATGAAAGATCAAATTTTCAATTTTCATATCCTGTTCATGTAAAAAATGAAACGGAGTTTGATGATGGTAATACATCTCTTATCTTCAAAACTCTTTTAGAAATAAAATCTGATATATCTGATATAAAGATGATTTTAAGCAGAGGTGGTTTTGATTCCTCCAAAGATATCTTAAATCCTACCAAGCTTTTAACAACCACCTTTGTTGAAGAGGTTCCTGAGAGAGCAGAAACTGAAAAAGAGGAGATTGAGATTCTCTTAAAAAAGTATAACGGAAATAGAAGAAAAGCTGCTCAAGATATGAATATATCAGAAAGAACATTGTATAGAAAACTACAAAAGTATGGACTTAATTAATGAAAATAGTATCTATTATTATAATGGTTTTTACCCTTTTTTCTTGTACTTATTACTCCTTTTCAGGAGCATCAATTCCGCCTCATATAAAGAGTTGCCAAGTTTTACAATTTGATAATATGAGCTCCAGGTATGATCTTCAGCTATCCGAAAGATTAACGGATCTTTTAATTGAAAAGATTGAATCTTACAATCTTTTGACTATTGAAAATGATAAAGATTCAGATTCGAAAATAGTTGGAATAATAAAATCTTTTTCCGATAATGTAAGTAGTAAAGTAGATGATGATACTGTAGAAAAGAGGGTAATAAAATTGGTTATTACTATTCAGTTTTTTGATAACTTAAACAATATTCCTATTGTAAAGAAGAGATCTGTTTCAAAAGAGAAGGAGTACAATGAATCTGAAGGGGATGACGGTTTTAATTTGGCATTAGATGAACTTTTAGATGAGATATCCGATGATGCAGCTTTAACTTTAGTATCAAATTGGTAGTTACATGTATAGTTAATTTAATTAATAGTTGGGGGAGAGGATTATGTGTGTTTTTTGTAAAATTATTGAAGGTGAAATACCGTCTGATAAGGTTTATGAGGATAACAATTTTTTAGCATTTAGAGATATTTCTCCAAAGGCTAAGGTGCATACACTTGTTATTCCCAAGAAACATATTAGTGATCTAAATCAGATTGATTCTGAGAATATTTCTTATTTGGGAAAGATTTTGGAAATAGGAAAGATTGTAGCAGAAAAAGAGGGTATTTCTAAATCGGGATACAGATTTGTTTTCAACTGTGGTAGTGATGCAGGAATGGAGGTTGAGCATATTCATCTTCATATCTTAGGTGGGGAGAAGCTAACTTTTTAGAGGAAATTATAAGTTTATTTTAAAGTTTTAATTTAAAGCAAGTAAAATATTGAGGATTTGTGCAAATGAGATTTTTTAGTTTAATGGTTGTTATCTTTTTTATCTTTGTTTCTTGTTCTTCTAAGAAAATCTATACTAAGGGGGGAACACAAAAGGGAAGTAAAAAAGTTGTTGATAAGTCCGACTCGTTAAAAACATTTTATACAGGTTATAATGAGTTACTTTCAAAAGATAAAGCAATAAAGATATTTATGGAGCTTACAAATAATAATCTTGAGCCTATGAATTTAGATTTTCTTGAAAACCAGTATAAATTAACAAATAATACTGACTATCTTTTTATTCTTAAAAATAGGAGTGAAAAAGGTAAATATCTAAATAGAGTTATGAAGTATAATCTTATTTTAAAAAATATCTACTCTGAGAATGGATATCTTTACGAGCAAAAAAATTTGGAAATAAAGAAACTACTGAAAAAGTCTGATAGTTTATATTTTGAAGCTCTAAACTTTTACAAAAAAGATCAACTAAAAGATTGCAGAAATAGACTTAGAAAAGCTATAGATATTGTAACTGATGATAAGAGAATAACTTATCTCAACTTTTTAGCTGCCGGAAAGCAGGTTATAAGCAGTAAAAACAGTTCAATTTTACAAAATGGTGTCTACTATTTTGATCAAGCGATTGAGGAGGATGATAGTAGAGGGGAAGCTTACTATTATAAGGCTATTGTCCTGTTTATGTACAATAAGCTTGATTATGAAAATATTGTTGAGAATTTTGATAAAGCTCTGGAAAGAAAACTTGATGATAAATTGAGAGCAGAGGTTGAATCTAACAGAGAAAAGTATCTTTCAATGGAGAGATAGATGGAAGATAAAATAGTTAAGGCTAAAAGAGAGTATGAGGAGTCTTTAAAGCATATATCGGAAAATGATTTAGAGAGTACAATATCTCAAACTGAATATAAGGTAAGTAAACTGGAAGGTAGTATTCCCGATACCCTTAAAGAGGTGTGGAGAGATATAATACTTCTTCTGTTTATTGTTAAAGATTATTATAAGGGAAACTATAAGGCAATCCCCATTGGTAGTGTGATTGCCGCTTCCGCTGCACTATTATACTTTGCATCTCCTTTTGATATTATTCCTGATTTTATCCCATTTTCAGGATTTATTGATGACGTTGCAGTAGTTTCCTTTGCTCTTAAAATGATAAAATCTGATATTGAATCTTACAAGAAATGGAGAAAAGAGGATAGAAGAAGCAAAGATAAGTATGTTTATGGTGATTAGAGTTTATCAGTAGATTATATTTAACTTTTTTTAGTAAGATTTCAGCCATAATGGATATAGTTTTCTCATTAAACTTTAATCATTTTTCTTAAAACCTGTAAAAGATCTTCGCTTTTATCAATTGTGAAATCTATTTTACAATCTATCATCTCCTCTTCTTTACCATAGCCATACTTTGCCCAAACAAAAGGGATTTTGTTGTTATTTGCTCCAGTAGCATCAAAAGATCTGTCTCCTACCATAATTGTTTCATCTCTTTTTAGATCTTTATCAGAAATTATTTTAGATATAATTTCACTCTTATCGGTAAAAGAACCATCCATATTTCCCCCGTAAATATTGGAAAATATTTTATCAAGTTTAAAATTTGAAATTACAATTTTTGCAAATTTAAGAGGTTTTGAGGTTGCTATAATAAGATTATAATTATCCTTCTTTAAATCTTTTAAAGTTTTCTCAATATTTGGGAAAAGTGAGTTTTCAACTATACCTTTTTCTCTAAAATATTCTCTAAACATCTCTACTGCATTTTTTGAATCATATTCAGAAAGGTTACAAAATTTTTCAAAACTTTTGTGTAGTGGCGGACCTATAAATTTGTTTAGATCTCCCACCTTACTTTTGCTGATATTAAGCTTTTCAAGTGCATATTCTACCGAATTTAAAATACCAATTTTTGAGTCTGTTATTGTTCCATCCAGATCAAAGAGTACTGTTTTAATCATATATTCTCCCATTTTTATTAAATATAACCTTTTAAACGCTGGGTGGATATATAAATTTGTTTCTTTTCCAATAGAGATAATTTTCTGTCACTTTAGTTTTTATTGTTGTGATTTTTCATTAGATCCTCATAATATCGACAAAGAAATTAATTATTATATTTGCATACTCCGTTATTTATTATTTAAATTTTATTTAGGGTTGCTATTGCAATCTTTATTTGGATCTTCTTAAAAAGGACAAATCTTATTTAAAATCCTAACTATTACTCGGTAATTGTTAGCAGGTTTTATATTTTTGTTGTAAAACTTATTTCTTCAAAAATAACAGCTTTTTAGTAGATTCTACCTAATCGTAAACTTTATAATTTAAAAATATGAGTTAATATGGTGAAAAGAAAAAAAAGTTACAAAATTTATGTTATTTCCGATACCTCTTGTTTATCTGCTGAAAGAGTTGCAAAAGCTACTGCTGTTCAATTTCTTGATTGGGATTATGAAATAATAAACAACCCTTTTATATCAAAAGAAAGTGAGGTTGTTAATATTATAAATAAAGCTTCAAAATCTCTTTCTATTGTTGTTTTTACAACTGTTATAAAGGAGATTAAAGATTGTATAATAGAAAATTGTAATAAACATAATATTGAATATCTGGATATAATGTCCAGATTTCTCTACTCCTTTAAAGGTGTTTTAAAAACAGATCCTGCAAAACTTCCGGGAATAACAAGAAGTATGGATGACAGTTATTTTAAAATGGTTGAAGCTGTAGAGTTTGCCATAAAGTATGATGATGGAAAACTTCCTGAAGGTATTCTGCTTGCCGATTATGTACTTATAGGAATATCTAGAACTTCAAAAACACCTTTGAGTATGTTTTTAGCTCATCAAAGCTATAAAATGGTAAATATCCCTATTGTTTTAGGGGTTGATCCTCCAAAAGAGCTGTTTGAAATAGATAAAAGGAGGGTTATAGGTCTTATTATAAATCCTAGAAAGCTCAATAGTATAAGGCATGAACGAATAAAGGTTATGGGAGATAAACCAAGCAGTAGCTACATAGATATGGAGCAAATTTTAAAGGAGCTTGAGTTTTCGGAAAAGATTATGAAAAAGATTGGTTGTCCTGTAATAGATGTAACAAATAAGGCTATTGAGGAGAGTGCGAATATTATCAATAAAATTATAAAAAGGCAGGAGAAGTATAGAAAAAGATTTCAAAATTAAAGAAAAAATAAATATTTAGGGAGTCTATTATGACAGAAAAATTTGTGTACGCTTTTGAGGATGGTAACAAGGAGATGAAATCTCTTCTTGGAGGTAAAGGTGCTAATCTTTCGGAGATGAGTAATATAGGTTTACCTGTTCCTCCGGGTTTTACAATTACTACAAGAGCTTGTAATAAGTATTATGAAGATGGTCAAAAGATAGGGGAAGATCTAAAGAGTGATATTTTTAAATTTGTAGAGGATCTAGAAAAAAAGATAGGCAAAAAGTTTGGAAATAAAGAAAACCCTCTTCTGGTTTCTGTAAGATCCGGTGCGGCCATATCTATGCCGGGAATGATGGATACTGTATTAAATCTTGGTTTAAATGATGAAGTGGCTAATGGTATGTCTGAGCTTACGGGAAACCCAAGACTTGTGTATGACAGTTATAGAAGATTTATTCAGATGTTTTCAGATGTTGTACTCGGTATAGAAAAACACAACTTTGATCTTGTTTTTGATGGCGTTAAAGAGCAAAACAATATAGAGAATGATTTTGAGATACCTGTTGATCTTTTAAAAGTCATTATTGATGACTATAAGGAGATTGTGGAGGAGGAGACAGGATCACCTTTCCCTGTAGAGCCTACAGAACAACTAATTTTAGCAGTTGATGCCGTGTTTAGATCTTGGAATAATGAGAGAGCTATAATTTATAGAGATCTCAACAACATACCTCACGATATTGGAACTGCCGTAAATATTCAATCTATGGTATTTGGTAATATGGGTGATAGTTCAGGAACAGGTGTTGCCTTTACCAGAGATCCTGCGACAGGTGAAAAAAAATTGTTTGGTGAGTTTCTTATGAATGCTCAAGGTGAAGATGTTGTTGCAGGTATAAGAACTCCAAATAAAATTGAGGATTTAAAAGAGATTCTACCTAAAGCTTACAATCAGTTTATAGAGATAGCTGAACTTTTGGAAAAACATTACAAAGATATGCAGGATATTGAGTTTACCATTGAGAATGAGAAACTATTCTTGCTTCAGACGAGGAATGGTAAGAGAACGGCAGCCGCTTCTGTTAATATTGCCATAGATATGGTTAATGAGGGTGTTTTAACAAAATCTGAAGCAATTATGAAAATAGATCCTTTACAGATAGATCAACTACTTCACCCTACCTACGATGATGAGGATCTTAAAAAAGCTACACTTATAGCAAAAGGTTTACCTGCTTCTCCAGGTGCTGCATCAGGAAAAATCTACTTTAACAGTCATGACCTTGAAGTAGCGAGTGAGAAGGGAGAAACCTGTATTCTTGTTAGAAACGAGACCTCTCCTGAAGATATTAAGGGTATGATTGCATCAAAAGGTATATTGACAGCCAGAGGAGGAATGACCTCTCATGCTGCTGTTGTTGCCAGAGGTATGGGAAAGTGTTGTGTTGCCGGTTGTAGCGAGCTTGAAGTTGATGAGAAAGGTAAAGTAATAAGGTGTGGAGATAAGGTTTATAAAGAGGGTGATTATATATCTCTTTACGGAAATACAGGTGCCGTATATGAGGGTAGTTTACCTACCAAAGATGTTACATTTTCCGAAAGATTTAATCTCCTTTTAAGCTGGTCAGATCAACTTAGAACTCTAAAGGTAAGAACCAATGCGGATACACCTTTTGATTCTAAAACTGCCGTAGATTTTGGAGCTGAAGGTATAGGGCTTTGTAGAACCGAGCATATGTTCTTTGATGCGGAAAGAATTGTTAATGTAAGGGAGATGATTGTTGCTGAAAATAGTCTGAAAAGGGAGAGGGCTCTTGAGAAACTGTTCCCTTATCAAGTAGATGATTTTATTGGTATATATGAAGCTATGGAAGAGAGACCTGTTACCATAAGATTATTAGACCCGCCTCTTCATGAATTTTTACCACACGGTGATGCTGAAATTGAAAAACTAGCCAAAGATCTCAATCTACAGTTTTCAGATCTTAAACAAACGGTTGAAGGTTTACAAGAGTTTAACCCAATGCTCGGTCACAGAGGTTGTAGGTTGGGTATAACCTATCCTGAAATCTATAAAATGCAAACAAAAGCAATTATTACCGCAGCATTAAAGGTTAAGAAAGAGAAGGGTTTAAATATTGTACCTGAGATAATGATACCTCTAATTGGAATAGATAGGGAGATTGAAATTTTAAGGGAATCTATATGTGAAACTGCTGACGAGATAATAAAAGAGAGCGGAATGGAGTTAGACTATCTCGTAGGAACTATGATAGAGATTCCTAGAGCAGCATTAACTGCTGATGAGGTTGCAAAATATGCAGATTTCTTCTCTTTTGGAACAAACGATCTAACTCAGATGGCTTACGGATTTAGTAGAGATGATTCAGGTAAATTTATAACAGAGTATAAAAAGCTTGGAATCTTTGAGAGGGATCCTTTTGTTTCAATTGATCAAAAAGGTGTAGGTAAGTTGATAAGCATGAGTGTTAAACTTGGAAGAGAGACAAAAAAGGATCTTAAAATTGGTATATGTGGAGAGCAGGGAGGAGACCCTGAATCTATAGATTTCTGCCATAGAACAGGATTGGATTATGTTTCTTGTTCCCCTTACAGAGTACCTATAGCAAGGGTTGCAGCCGCACAAGCTGCTATTAAGTATTCCAATGAATAGTTGGATTTGGTTTGTCTTAAAATAAAAAAGGGTGGATTTTCCACCCTTTTTTTATGCCGAATTCAGGTTAACATATATTTTTATTTTCAACTCAAGATCTCTTAATTGTTTTTTTTCTAATAGTATACTTTTCCGCAGATTCTCCACCAAATGCCCAAAACCAAGAAATTATTACTAGAACAGGATTAGTATCCCAGTAAATTGTTGTGGCTAAAATAGTAACTAAAAGTCTTGGTGCGAAGAAAAAACCCAGCCACCAAAAAAGTCCTCCAAAAGGAACGGATGAAAAAAAGAGTGTAAATCTTGGAAAGAAGAAGATAGAAACAAGAAAAATAACTCCGTGTACATCCCAAAAATCAATCATAAAATATTCCTTATTTATTGTTATTTACTCTTGGTAACTCTGTTTAAAAAGAGATAGCAAGAGAGTTAAGTATTAGTAATCCTATTAAATCTAGGCTATTTCTCAAATGGATCGTGGAAGTTGTCTAAGTTGGTACTACTAGATGAGTCTGAGTTTTAATCCTATTAAATCTAGGCTATTTCTCAAATTGTGTCCAAAGACACACAGCCAGTAAGAGGCAGAGAGAGGATGTTTTAATCCTATTAAATCTAGGCTATTTCTCAAATAAAAATGACTATAGGGACTTCTATATAGTCAAAAATGGGGAACTTGAATTGTTTTAATCCTATTAAATCTAGGCTATTTCTCAAATGATGAAGACGAGATTAAGAGTTAGATTTAAGTCTTTCACAGCTGTTTTAATCCTATTAAATCTAGGCTATTTCTCAAATTTATCATCTCTAGCATAAGGATTCTGCACAGCTAAGAAAGCTTCCGGGTTTTAATCCTATTAAATCTAGGCTATTTCTCAAATAGATAGGTTTTTACCATTCTTAGAATTTATATCCACCTACAATGACGATCAGAGTTTTAATCCTATTAAATCTAGGCTATTTCTCAAATAAAGCTTCTAAAGAAAGCTAAAAAGGCTGTAGGATCTATAGATAGAGAGATGTTTTAATCCTATTAAATCTAGGCTATTTCTCAAATTTCTATCTATAGCTGGACAAAATCATAAGATAAATAACAGTAAGAAAGAGTTTTAATCCTATTAAATCTAGGCTATTTCTCAAATAACAAAGTGATCTTGATAGTATGGAAAGACTTATGAGGATTGGAAAGGTTGAGTTTTAATCCTATTAAATCTAGGCTATTTCTTAAATTTGGAGGGAGCAATACGCTCTGAAAGAGAAGATATTTATATTCAATTTGAAGGTTTTAATCCTATTAAATCTAGGCTATTTCTTAAATGGAGATATTTTATTTAACCAATCCATACAAACATATCAAAGAAGATTTAGTTTTAATCCTATTAAATCTAGGCTATTTCTTAAATTCATACATTAATAGAACAACAAAAAGGTTTTGCGTTTAATAGAGGATTTGTTTTAATCCTATTAAATCTAGGCTATTTCTTAAATAAGGAACTAACTATCTTAATAAACTAAGACAAGATCTTAATGATTTTGTGTTTTAATCCTATTAAATCTAGGCTATTTCTTAAATAAAAAAAGATAGTTAGTATAAAAGCTAACAATAAAAAAACTTTTCGTTTTAATCCTATTAAATCTAGGCTATTTCTTAAATTAAACATTATCTACAAAAAAGCATTAAAATCTTTTGATGGGCAATATTTGTTTTAATCCTATTAAATCTAGGCTATTTCTTAAATCTGTGTTTAAATTTTAAATATTGTAATAATTGCTATTTGTGTAAATCTCTGTTTTAATCCTATTAAATCTAGGCTATTTCTTAAATAGTACATTAGTACAATATACCAATGACCCATAGACTTTATATATATAATTATTTGTCCCATTTTTCGCAATATTTTTTTTCCTATACCTTATCCTGTTTTGATAAAAATCTTCTCATAGGAATTTCTAAATATTATATAATTTATACTCCAATCTTATAAAATTTAAGCAAACCTATATATTTTATTCTATTATAGTTATATTAAAAGTTATTAATATTGTAGGTAAATATTATTTATTGTATAATATCCAACATATGCAAATAGATTTTAAAAATGTAATTCTCTATAGGTTTGCGTAAATTTCTGCTTAAATTTAAAATCTTTTTTAAGGCTAATCATACGCAAATTGATTACTTTCTTGAAAAGTTTATGTGGTTTGCGTAAAGGTTTTTTAAGTTTTTGGATTAAATCTTATTTCTCTAGGCTTAAATTAAAGAAAATATTCAAAAAAAAGATACGCAAATCGATTTTGCCGTAATTTTATGATCTATAAGGGCATACACAAGATCTCAATACTTGTTGGTTTAAGGAAAATAAGATTTATCAAAAGATATATTTTTGTTGATCAGTCTGGGAAAAGTTTTAAGATTTTTGTCAAAATCTATAAACTTTTTACGGCACTTCTTTTGTAGTCAAAAGAAACAAAAGCTCTTCTTTTTCTTATCAAAAAGAAGCAAAAACATAATTGGGGCATAAAGCCCTGAGTTCCTTACCATTATTGATAATGGAAACTCAAACCCTTGTCGGGTTTGCCGATTCCACCGCTATATCGTAAACTTTTATTTGGAATAGGATATTTATTGTTTCCGATCTAGAGGATACATCGGTAATGGAGGTTTGCTTTACATCCTTCTATTAGAAGACTCCAAGTTTGACAGTTTCGACATAGTTAACCAATATGGTTATTTTAACTATCTATATTTATTCTTTTTTCCTAAAAGTTTAAGTCAACAGCATTGACGGATCTGCCTGTGCGTGCCACGCACGCAGACAGGAGACCGAGGACGGAAGGGGGGAGAGTTGTCTCAGTAGTTACCAAGAAATAAAAATATTTAACCTGAGTTTGATATAAGTATCTAATCAATATTAAATGTAATAAGTACAAATATCTATAGAAAAGAGAGTTCCCTGAGGCTCTCGAAGGGAACTAAAATAAGAATCATATAATTATACCCTTCGAGAATCTCAGGGTACACATAGAAGATATATTTCTACTTTTAATTATTACATAAAATAGGTATTTGTTTTATATAGAACTCAGGTTATTTAAATTTTATATAAGATTTTACATTAAAATCAGTCTGGGCTAGAAAAATGAGGGCTGAATTGGGGTTTTAATTATAGAGTTTAGTTGACCCAAAAAAGTGATACGATTAAAGGTCTGATTACTGATAGGAATAAAGAAAACAGAGTCAGTTTTTGGATCTGTTATCCTATCTAAAATCTTTACAAGCTTTACTTTTTCTGATTCTGATAGTCTGCACTCAAAAACAGAGTATTGCCACCTCACTCCATAATCCTCTAAGTGTTTAGTTATCTTTCTTCTATTTTTATCATCTTTTATATCATATCCTATAATATATCTTTCCTTCATAGTTTGATTCCTATTTTTCTATTAGCTTCTCATTATAAATGAACTGTAGAGATTCCCCTTAACTTTTTCAGCATTTAAAAATCTGTTTAAAAGCTTTACTCTCTCCTTAATCTGTTCTGCAAAAGATGTCTCTGTTTCTCTATAGTTAAAATATGAGTGAAGTCTATTAAGAAAAACTTTGGCTAAAATTTTTCTGCTTTTATCACTGAGAAGTTTACTGTTTGGTTTCAGCTCTATTTTCTGTTTTTTATTAATAATTTTGATTACAGATCTTTCAACAACAGGTGCTCTGAACTGCTCAATTAAATCATAAACCAGAGTAGGTTTGTTTTTCTGCTCTGAATGGAGATAGCTTATTTGAGGATTAAGCCCCTCCTTTATAAGTTCTGTATGGATTCTATTATATAAAATACCATATCCATAATTTAGCATAATATTTGTTATATCATATCCATTTTTATCCCTCTTAAAATTTTCAGGAAGTATAAGGAAGGCAAATATCTCCCAATATTTTGAGGCTATTATACCCTCTTCACCCATAATTTTTAATTGTAAATCTCTAATATTGGATCCATCAAGTTTTTTTATTTTTTCAATTGTTTTATTACTACTTTCTTTAAACTTGTTGAAAAGATAGCTAAATCTGTGGGATTTTTTTCTCCAATACTTTGCATAGTATGTTAATAGTTTCTGTTGATTTTTTATTTTTCCTATAATAAACTCTTTGGCTAGATATGAGGCTCTTTTGTTATAAAATGCTTCAATCTGTTTTCTTGATTTACCCAAACTTGAGTAGTTTGAGGGTATTATTGAAGCTATGGGTCTACTGAAACTATCTGTAATATAAACCGGTATCTTTTTTACAGAAAGCTCTTTAATAAGATTGGTAGTTATGGAGTTGTTTTTATCCCCAATCTGAATGGCTGATATTTTATTTAAAGAAACTTCACTTTTATAACTTCCATTTTTCATTATTATTTTATTATAACTGAGAGTCATGCTTGTTCCCTGTTTTAAAATGACCCACTCTCCATTTAAATTTACCTCTTTTTTATAAACTTTTCTATTCTCTTTAATAATAGCTTTTGTATCTGTTTTCCTGTTTTTTTCATAATTGTAATTATTTATTGCCATATCTACTATCTTTTTACTGTCAAAATTATCAAATAGAACAACTCTATTTATAATATTTAACATCTCATCTTTTGAGATTCTAAGAAAAACAATCTTTTTTACTATATAGTTTATTATATAGTTATTTATCTCTTTTTTTACTTTTTTTTGATTGATTAGTGAGTAGTAGTATTTCCAAGAGTTAACAGATTTATTTAGTTTATCAATAATATCTTCAATATTAGATCCGTTAAAATCTACTATTGATCTTATCTTTTTCTTTATTTTTAATAGTTTTTTATCGGAGATTGTTAAAGTTGATCCTTTAAAAAGAATCCCTAAAAAGGTAAACCCTTCATCTATACTTGAAAGTTGATAATCTTGATCATTTAATCTTAGATTATAGTTGTTACTTAGATAGTTTTCAGATTCCCTGTACAGCTTTTCGGCTGTTTCAATATCTTGTGTAAGAAATATATAGTTGTCGGCATATCTTAGATAAAGATAGTTATTGTTTTCCCAATGGCTGTCAAAGAGGGTTAAATATAGGTTTGATAGTATAGGTGATATAATATAACCTTCATACAAACCATTCTCTTTTTTCATAAACTCTCTTTCCACATCTATAGAGTAGTTTTGAAGCCACATTTTTAATATTTCAACAATTTTATCCTCATTACAAATTTTCTCTTTAAAAAATTTTATCAAAGTTTCTTGATCTATATTATCAAAGTAGTTTCTTATATCTCCCGTTGATACATATCTAAATTTTTTCTGTTTAAATAGTGTCTGGATAAGGTTTACAATATCTCTCTGACCTCTACTTTTTCTGTAAGCATAAGAAAATTGGTAAAAATGTAGCTCAAATAGAGGTTCTAAAATATTTACAAAAGATTTTTGCACAACCCTATCTGAAACAGATGTTATAACTATTTTTCTATATTTATTATCTTTTTTATACTTTTTGAATTCAAATAGAGGCTTTGGGGTATATTCACCGTTTTTTAATTGATTTGATAAGAGTTTTAAATTTTCTGTTATATTATTATCAAACTCTTCAACTGATACATTGTCAACTCCAATGGCTCCATCCTTTAGTTTTATCTCATTCCATGCAAGTTCAAGGTTATACAGGTTGCTGATTTTATCAAAGTAGCTATCTTCTTTCATAAAAAATTCCATTATAAATTTTAGGCGTTTTATAGAACTTTTCTATTATATCTCCTCTAGCTTCATTGCCCCAAAACCCATGCTAACATTTTTACCAATATTGAATATAGATCCACCATATAAAATTGAAAGTTCAAAAGGGGAGAGATCACCTTCAACTATAGCTTTACCCATTACTCCCCCAATGGTCATCTTTTTTCCTTGTCTTGCTGAATATCTACTCATACTCCTATATCTAGTATCAACGAGGATTTTTTTATCCTCATTAAAAGATTCAAATATAACCTTTTCTATATCTTCACTATTTTCTCCATAGAGAGAGGAGAGGATATTTGCTCTTCTAAATGAGGAGATTAGTATATCGGAGTAGTTAAAATCACTAGATACCCTATTGTTTTTTTGATACCTAAATGGGGAATTAAAGCTTAGTTCTAACTTTTTAGCAGATTTAGTTTCTCTATCTAAATCTATCTGCCATACCTCACTCTCTCCTAAACTTAGGTTCTCTTCATTAAATCTATAAAGGAGTTTAGACCCTGATCTTATCTGTTCAATCTTAAATTTAACTCTTTCTTTAAATATACCACCTTCACCGGCCATAGAAAAGGCTTGAAAAATATATGGGAAGTATTGAATAGATCTACCAAATAATGTTAGTTGAAACTCTAAGGAATCTAAACGGTTCTGTAATTTTGGATGGGAGATAATAATAAAAGGGTGTGATACCCTTTCTCTGCCTCTTAATACACTATTATCTTTATCTTCAATAGATTCAAAAATAAAGCTATAAGCACATTGTTTATTTACAGGACAGTTTTTACATGAGGATAAATTTTTAAAGATACAGGAAAGCTTTTTTAGGTGCATTCCAAGTAGTGAACGCAAAATATATGGAGGGTAGATCTCTATACTGATTGGTTTTTCAAATTTAATTTTAAAATCATATTTTTGATATTCTATTTTCATATCTGCTTTTATGGTTCTTGAGTACAATCTATATTTTATTTGACTCCAATAAGTTTAAAGCCATCTCTGACCACATCTCCAATTTTTTACTATTTAAAATATCTTCTTTACTAAGCCAACAATGTTTGCTTAACTCATCCTCTTCGGAGTCAAAATCTAGTTTATCTACTTCAGTATTAAGTAAATAAACAGCACCTAAGTGTACTTTTCCAACCTTTGTTATCTCCTCATTAATTATACCAAGAAATGAAAGTTTTGATTTGTCAAAAGGTATTTGACCACAACTTTCTTCATAGAGTTCTCTCATAATACAAGATTCTATTGTTCCTATAATTTCGTCTTTATTGTCAACCTTATCAATATGACCACCAACACCTATAGACCAAAGACTTTCTATTCTTTTCTCATTTCCCTGTCTTTGATATGTTATTATTTCCCCTTTTGGGTTTCTTATGATTACATAGGGTATAATCTGTTTAAAGTTAGGATCATTTTCAACTTTTTCTCTATTTATAAATTGGTATTTCCCCAATTTAAGAGAATCTTTAAAACTCTTCTCATCCATTTTTAAAATAACTTTTTCATCTAACCACTCTTGTGGTAGTTTTTCCCTATTATAAACTAAAATCTCAGTCTCATTCATCTAGTATTATATCTCCATCTATTATATCTACAATCTCTTTCTCAATATCCCTTAATAACTCTCTTCTATTATCGTAATCGAGGAAACTTGCTTTAACTCCATTTCTTACAAATGTAAATATATCCCAAAGAGAGATCCCTCCTTCTACCATTTGAGATGCTTTAAGGAACTCTTTTGTAAAATTAGTTCTACTTATTCCAGGATTATCGGTATTGATAGTAATTTTAAGACCCTCATTAAAGTAGTGGGTAAGTGGGTATATTTTATCTTTTCTATTCTCAATAAAATCTTTATAGCCTACTATTTGATAGTTACTTGACGGGCAGAGTTCAATGGCTATTTTCCTATCCAAAATATGGTGTAAAAGCTTTTTATCTTGCTCCAGTTTTAAACCATGCCCTATCCTTTCTGCGTTAAGATGGTAAACAGCTTCCCATATACTTTCTACCTCCACAGTTTCACCTGCATGGGTGGTTATTTTTATACACTCCTCCATTATAGGCATAAAACTTTCTCTCAACTGTTTTGGAGATTTAGCTTTTTCATCACCTGCAACATCAAAACCTCTAAGCTGTACTTTTCCCCTATTTTCAAAATCAATGATTTTACTTGCTAAGTCAACATGACTTTTTATTCCCTCCTCTTTTCCATGTCTTGAGGCAATAAAAATTATAGAATATTTACAAAATTTATCTTTTTCAAGCTCCTCTTTTATAAATTTATAAACAGACTCTTTGGAAAGACCTCCTCTTGTATAATTTGCCGGTGAACATCTAAGCTCGAGATATCTTACATTATGCTCTTTTACTTTACTCTTTAAAATTTTAACGGTTTCTCTTATAGTTTTCTCATTCTGTAACATACCTGAACCTTGAAGATCTCCAAGACTCTCATATTTATTTATCCCTATTTTAAAATAGTTTTTCTCATCTGTAAGATCATTAAAAATATACTTTTCTAGAAGTTTTTCCTTCCCTTCAAAACAGGAGAGAAAACCTAGTACATTGAAAGGTTCTTTTACTCCATCTATTTGAGTTCTTAATCTCTTCTGATCTGGTATTAATCTCTTTAAGCCATCAAGATCATTGGCAGTAACTAGGTTTGATACCTCTTTTAAGAATCTCTTATACTCTATATTTTCTTTAGAGTATAGTTCAATCTCTTTTTTTTGAGAGAGTGATATTTTTATCATATCTATAGGATCTAAAACTCCACCTAAATGGCAATGAAGCTCTGTTTTAGGAATTCTAGTTAATATTTTAAGATCCTTATCTCTATTTTTTAAACTTTTCCCAACTTTGTACATTTTTAACTTCTCTATCTTAGCTGGGTGTAGTGAGTATAATGCGGTAAAATTGCTACTCCTTTTTTCTCCAAAAATAGAGCTGGAGTAGTTGTAGATAAAATTTCTGGCTTTTCTTTTTTCCTCTTCAATTAAATTGTAAAATTTTGTTGAGTGAGGTAGTATATTTTCATTGGAAATTTTATCAAAATCAAAAGATTTAACTTTTTCTACCATATGGGGTTGATAGAGTATTGAACTTTTTTCTATTTTTGTAAAAGAGACAATAGGGGTTACAAGATCGGCTGTGGTTTTAGGGAAAGGGGATCTAAAATCAAAGCTTTTTAAACTATCTTTTAATGTTTTATCATCTAAGTCGTATGATGTTATATGTATTACACAATCACAACCAAATATGTTGGCAGCTTCTTGAAGATCGGCACTCATTGTTTTTCTTCCACCTGCCAAGGAGAGTATAAATTGACCTCCTTTACACTCTCTGCTAGCATTATAGACAACCCTGTATATGAGATCTGACATATAGTTACACTCTTTGCTCGTCTGTGGGTCATCTATATTTTTAGGCTTAAAGAATCTAAAAACAGTCTTAATTCCAATATCTTCTGCCCATTTTTTAATTAAATTTGTATGTTTTACTCCAAATGATCCCGAAGTTCCTACAAACCATATCTCATCAGGAGGAGATATTTTATTTATTTCTCTTAGCTTATCTATTTGATCAAGAGAAGAGCTGTTTTTATATAAATTAAACTTTTTAGGATTTAAAAAGCCGTACAATTCAGGTATAATTCCCCAATATCCAAGTGTTGTTATGGTAATGTTTTTCATATTTACTCTACTTTTACTCCCAAATTACCCAACCGAAAGGGAAGTATCCATCAGCAAGTGTTCTGGTTGTTCCATGAACCTCTTTTTTTAATGATTTAATATATTTACCCTTTATTTTTCTAAAGTTATCAATACTCATACACTCAGCATGAGAAAAATGCCCAACTCTAAGAATACCTTTACCACTCTCTTTTGCTTTAAAAAGCTTATCCTTTATATCATTCATGTCATCAATATAGAAATCGGCATTATCATGTGAGGTGTCGTAAAATTTATCGTACTCTTCCGAAAACTTATTGTAGTAAAAATCTGCGGAAATTTTTTTCAATTGATCTACAGATTTAATTTTAAAGTTATTTAGTTTTCTAAAAATCATAGAATCTTGAATAACTATTGAAAATTTTAAACTCTCCTCTTCATTATAATTTATAACCTCATAAAATCCTTTTGGAGTTCTATTTTTATTTTTAGGATTTTTTTTGAGTTCTCTAGCTTCAACAATTGTTGAATCAAGTGGATCTGTTTCAATATCCCCTATAATTAAACTGTTAAAAGGATCTTCGTTTATTTTACCTACAACATCCTTCTCAAAATCATTTCCGTTAAAGTAAGATCTTCTGCCAAGACTGGATCTGAATTTATTGGCTAAATAGCTCAGAACAGCTGTTCTGAGGCTTCCCTTTAGGGAACTTCCTGGTATGATATGTTTATTTTTCAAAGGATTATATAAAACTCTTTGTATCTCCATTTTACTTTCATTTTTTGGATTGTTTATAGCATTTCTATAGTCATAATATAATTTTTTAGAAGCAAAATAGCTGTAAGAGGATAACTCTTCCAGTAAATCTTCATTTTTGGTTAAGTATTCATAAAACTTTTTTCTTATTAATCTAAAGTTCCCCGAATCAAGAACTTTAAGATCAATTGCTTTAGCTTTAAACATTTTTTCCAGTAACTTTTCAGAATTAAAATAGAAAAATGTAGAGAAATCCTCCTCCTCTTCCTCAATACCACAATAGTAATCTAAGGGAGAGTAAACATCACCCGACCCTATGTGTATGGGAGAGATAATTTGTAGCTTATTATCTCCTCCCGTAAATTTTATTTTGTTCATTATACTCCTCTAGTTAAGTTTTAATGTTATTGGCATTAAGAAAGGTATAGCAATATGAAGAACCTTTTCATTGGAGTGTATATTGGTAATTATTGATTCTGAAAAGTTATAATCTTCAATCTTTTCTATAATAGCACCTGGTTCCATTAAAAATATAGGTTGCTTAAATGGTTCATCATTTTTCTCAAGTTTGCTATAAACCTTACCATATTTTGTTATTAAATTATAGAACATCGGTTTTGATGATACACAGTGGGAAAGTGATATATAACAGTTTGGATTTTCACTGTTAAAATCATCATCAATTTTATGATCTATTTCAGTAATTGAAACAATTCCACCTCCAATAGAGGTATCTCCTCCAACACCTTTCACTTCTAAAAACTTTAAGCATCTATCCAAAACTTTAAGCCATTTTTCCTCATTATCACCAACTTTAACAAAAAACCAAAACTGTTTTACAATTGGTATTTTCTTTTCTCTTAAAAAAAGTGAATTTTTTTCAGTTTTACTGGATTCTCTACTAATCATGTTATGTATAGTTTCTTTAGTATAGTGATCTGAAGTAAATTTCTCTCCATCTTTGATTTGATTAAATATAGCTTCACCTAATCCGTTATTTAGAAATAGCTTTACATTACAATTACTGTAAAGATCGTTTCTTAGATATTTTACTTTTTTAACTTTTTTAGCATATTTATAATCATTTTTGCTCTTTATTTCAAACTTTAAAGGTTGAGCTACAATAGGGTAGTGAAGGTATGGGAAAATAGAGGAAAATATAAATGGATAATCATTTTCTTTTTTTGAGCTTTTATATATTTCTAAAAACTCTTCCAGAAAACTCTCTCCATAAATATATTTTATAGCCCAACATATATGACCCATTATTGTATCTGAATGTATTTCGGATATTAAAAAAGAGTCAAATGTAAGCTTATAGGATTTGATAACCATTATAACCCCTTCTATTTATTAAACTCTTTTTGTTCCCATTTAGGTGAATTTAAGCTAATTTTACCATAACCTCTAGTACCACTACCACCAAGATATGTTAACTCAATAAGTTCAAAACCCTCCTCAATAACTTTTTTTACCTCCTCTTCATCATCACCTTCAAACAAAAGTATGTTCATAGAAAAATCAAATTTTACACCAGCAGGAACTCTTTCGCAATTTCTAAGTCCACCACCTTTTGTTTTACCTGTAATACGGTCAATAGTATTTTCCATTTTAAGCTCAATATCCCACACTCCATCTTTAAAGCTTTCAAGACTCTCTTTTGTCAATAAACAATCTCTGAAAATTGTTCTGGTAGGAGTGCAATTTTCTGCTGTTGAACCAAATAGCTTAGAAGTTATCCAAATATCTGGTTTATTTCCAGGATTATGACCATCATGCTCTCCTCTTGTTTTTTCAAGTAACCATCTCATTCTACCTTTAATAGAAGATCCTGGTATATAAGGATATCCTTCCTTTGTTTTTATAATAGGAGAGTCTGAACCTCCTATTTCAACAGCTTCATTTCCTGCACCAATGTGTAAACCACTTAAAACCTCAATCTCACCACTATATGTTAAAACTTTTATCATTTTTTACTCCAAACTATTTATTTAATTAATTTTTCAGGTTAGCAAAACCAAGTATAGCTTCAAAATAGAGCATAAACTCCTCAAAATCTTCTTTAACAGAGATAGATTTTATCTCTTTTTCAAAAAAAGATTTAATACTCATAGGTAGGGAGTTTCCTGATCTTTGAGAATCGTAGTACACTTTTGAAATTATAAGTTTGAGCTGAGGCAAAATTCTATAAAAACTCTCATCTGTAGATCCTCCATTTTTATAAACTCTCTCTATTCTTCTAAACTCCGAGAAAAATTTACGGATCTTATTTTTTGATGCACCTCTCTCTCCTTCCCATAACTGAGCAATCTTTTTAGCATCTTCACTAAGCTTATTTGCCAGTTTTAAGCTACTATCTTTGTCCATCTTCACAAATCCTCCATTATTTTGTTTTATCCCTTAAATAATTCATACCATAACTTAAACCTGTTATTATTGTAGGTAAAGAATTATTCTCTAGTCCAAACTGATTTACATAATTAAACATTTTAAGTTTAAACTCTTTATACTTGTCATCAGAAAAATTTCTGTTTAAATCATAAACTAAATGTGATTTATTCAAAAGTATTGAAGTGTTAAAGGTTTCCTCTTTCTCAATTTGTAGTTGGATCTTTTGCTGATTTTTAAACTTCTTAAATAGTCTATACCAAAATGATAATGATACTTTTGTAGTATCCAACTCATTTGTTTTATACACCATTTCAGAAATATCTATAACCTCATTAAGTTGATCCCAAGGTATTGTTTGATTAAAAAGAGTAATACTGTTTTTGGATCTTTTTTTACCTTCTATAATTCTTTCAAAATGTTTACTTTTTTCTAGCTCCTCTTCTCCTTTTTCAATCCCTTTTCTGAGAGGAAAATGTTCTTTGAAATTGAAAACACCAGCACTAAATGTTAAGTTTTTAAGAGTATATTTATCAAACTGTTCTTTAAGATCTTTCATGAAGAATAGTATATCTTCACTATTACCTATTAAAGCTAGGTCGTCTCCACCTGCGAATATTATATAAATATTAGGATAGTTATCCTCAATAAATTGTTTTAGATATCTTCCCCAAAAGAGAGTTAAAGCTCTGGAAAGGTAGGTAAAGGCAGAGATAGTTTTATATTTTAAATCCCATCCAAATACAAAACCTAGATTATCTACATCAGCTTTTACTAAGCTCAGTAGTTCTCTTCCTCTAAAAGAGCATTTAGCAATATCGCTTAATGAGTAGAAATCTTCACTATTATATTTTAATGGTATGTGTGATGCAATATTTGATGCAGGGTAATATTCATTATTTTTACTATCTAAAGATTCAACATACAAGTCTGACTCTTTAAACTCAATATCTTTCTCATCCTTTATGAACTCAATACTTATATCATCAATAATTTCAAAATATTCTTTCTCTGATCTTGTATGGTATAAAACATATTTATGTTTTTTTGTTAACTCCTTTCCTATTCTGATGGAGTCTTCACAAGATTTACAAATTTTTATTTCATCTATTTCATCAGTTGCTGGGTTTTTCTCACAAAACTTACAATTAGGTTTAGAGTAGTTCTTATCCTTTCTCTCTATTTTAAAAACACCATCTTTTATGAGTTTGTCAAACTTTCTCTTCTTTGCAATTTGTAATCTATCTTGATTGGTTTTATATATATCGGTATAATTGGTTTTGTCTGTGTCATTTTTATCTTTAATCAAAATATCTAACTCAAAAGGATCACTAATCACGAGAGCAGGAAAAATCTCTCCATTATACTTTTTCAAGAAGTAGTTTTGTAAATCATTTTTTATCTCTTCTAAAATTTTGTGATTTGAAGAAGTGTTTGGTATCATTAAAGAAAAATTTCCTCCTGCATCGGCGAGTTGAGCAATAGATGAAAGGTTAAATTTTTTTAAAACCTTAATTATAATTGATTTTGAAATCGCTTGTACTAAAAAAGATTTTCCTCTGAGAAGCTTAGCACTATTTTTAGCTTCATTTTTACTTATCCCAAAGATAAAGTTTTGTATACCTGATAAATCTCCATTTAGAATGACAATAGGCTTATTCTCTTTAGAATTAATATCGCTAAATGTAGGAGTTGTTTTATTTTCCTTATAAAACTCTTCATAATATTTGTAGAGAGTAGAGCTTATTGAAGCGGTAAGTTTTGAGTGATCAAAAAGAGAAACAGTAGGAAGTGTATTATATACGGCAGAAGGGATGCAACTCCAATACTCCTCTAGTATTGAAAGAATTCTCTGTATATATTGCTCAAAACATTTAGAATTGGATATTTTATCTAAATCTTTTTTAAATAATTCAAAAAAACTCTTATATTCTTCAACTGAAATTGATTTTTTATAGTTGAATTGATCTATTTTAAGATCTTTTAATCTCTCTAAAGGCATCCCTAAAATATTTTTCTCAGAGTTCTCTATAAATGTAAAAGCTGATCTAAGAGGGGTCGATTTTATATTATTTTCACTATCTTCAATCGCCTCTCTATCGTGACCAGAACTCACTCTATCTCCTGCTATTACACAATACTCTTCAAGAGAGTTTCCTCCAACATGGTGATGACCTGCAATTGATGATATTGTTGAGACTCTATTTTTATCTTCTCTTATAAAATCTGGCCAAGGGAACTCCTCAGATAAATATTTATAGGAGTATAATGCATGAAAATGGGATTGTTTGCCTTTAAAATCTTTAAGAAAAAGATCTTTATCAGTTCCGGAAAATTTAAAGCCTTTATAGTATTCAGCTCTCTGAATAAATTTACCAATATCATGCAAAAGAGATGCTAATATTACATTTTGATAATTTATATCACTCATTATTTTACCTCTTTATCAAGTTTAACTCTTTTCTGAAAAAATCTATTAATAGTTGGTCATTTTCAAAATACTCTTTAGTTATAATTCCTATTTTATAACCAGATAACCTCTTATGCTGAGTTTTAAATTTATCAATCTTATCCTTTGTATCCATAGTTGCTATATATGCCTGAGGTGTTAAACCAAGATCTTTTCTGATAGCCTGTAGTTTATAGATGTAGTTGTTAAAAGACTCCTTACCTATACTAAATTTATTTTCAATAGTGTAGAGTCTATTTTTATATGTAAAACATATATCGAGTTCATTTTCAGCTTTTTTTTCAACATTTCTATTTATTATTGCTCCCTTTATGATATTTCCACCAATCTCTTTAATAAAGTTATCTAATAGATGGTAGGTATACTCTTCAAACCAACATCCATTAAAATATTTTCGTTGATCCTCATTTAGAACTTTCTCTTTTTCAAGGGAAAAGTTGTTTTCTGATAAAGTTTTTAATAGAGCATCTGCTGTCAACTTTTTATTATTTTCTCTATTAAAAGATTCAAAGAAATGTTTGTTTGTATAGATTTCAAATCTTTTCTTTTTCCTGTTTTTTCCAGAACCTTTTAATTCTAGTCTAGAACGACTCATTTTTTCATGTACATACCTTATGAAATCTGATGCAGTTTGAAGGTCAGGATCAGTTATGTTAAAGAGCTTAAAAGTTAATTCTTTATCATGAGGCTTATCATCAATATTGATATTTTCATTTCCATAAGATTTTAGATACTCCTCAACAGTTAAAAAATCTTTTTTTATAAGTCTATCTGAACTATTGAGAATATTTTCAAAATAATCTGTATTTCTAATATCAGAGTAGTAAAATTTACAATTTGGGAATGGTTTAAAATATTCAAAAACAGCCATAGCCATTATCTTTGTACCACCTGTTAAATTGATAAATATTTCAGATTCATCATCAAAGTTATAATCTTTAAGTTCTGATAAAATTTGATTGAAGTTGTTATCAGGAATTATTTTAACACTACTTTTTTTTACTATATCTGGATTACAAACAGACAAGATAGAGTCGGTTTTATTAAGATCTATCATCTGTTTTGTCGTTAGAAATATATACTCTGTATCACTATTTCTATCAATTGATCTTATAAATGCAATATTTGGTATTGTTTCAAAGCCTACTAAATTTATTACAATCTTTCTCATTAAATATACTCCATAATATATTAAACTCTATATTCCCTAAATCTAACAAACTTAAAAATAGATCTTTTTATTACATCTCCATTATCATCTATCTCCTCAATAGATTCTCTCTTTGAGGTAGCATAAACCGGAACTCTTTCATTACTTGTACAAAAGTTTACAAGTTTTACTGTCGCTCCAAAGTCTCCTTGAACCAAGACTATATCCCCTTTTTTTGAGTTGTCTAAAATAAATTGTTCAAAAGAAGATATATCAACCTTGTTTTCAAAAGGATCAAAATTACTCCAAAGATTTGATAAATTTTTGTTCAAATAGATAATATTATTTTTATAAATCCCATAGCTTTTTTCAATAAAATCAATTTGGGATTCGAGTAAAGTGCCGTGGTTAAAAACTACTAAAAAACTTCTCATTTTTCTACAGATAAATCCTTCTTTACTATTTTGATTCTTTCTGTAATATTTTGAAGAAACCTCTTGCCAGAAACAAGAGGTTTTCTAGTTTTATAAAGAACATAACTAATTCTATAAATCTAAGAAAAATCTCCATATGTTCAGAATTAAAATGTATAACAAAATTATTATATCTGCAATATTGGAATATTTTAAGCTATGAAGAATAACTTGTAAATAGGGTTTACTGAAAATCCAATAGTGATAGTATATATAAGAAATTTATATTTGTCGATATGGAGAACTCTACTCTAAGAAAGATTGTTAAAATGAGAAACATCTAGAAAAATATGTAGATGCAATTATAAAAAACTATCCTGATCTATTGGAAGGTTTTAGAAAAATTTAAACAGATAAATCTAATCTTTAAAGAAGACTATAGCACAAAGAATAAACATAACTTGAGTTCGACATAAAAACAATAGGCTATCTTATATAATAATTAAATCTAAAAATTCAACTTATATCCGTACCCTGAGGTTCTCGAAGGGTATAACTATA
>PDWJ01000223.1_pt1 | contig 93134 bp, 71 predicted proteins | sample 1430881 | NCBI WGS metagenome assembly PDWJ01 (sample SAMN01162460, study PRJNA174530) | Oral metagenome, whole genome shotgun sequencing project. | biome: Marine environment; feature: Marine mammal; material: Swab sample of the gingival sulcus; isolation source: swab sample of gingival sulcus...
CGTAGTAGAGGGTATCCCCGGCCTCAACATCAGAGACAGATTCCGTGTAGCTTACCCCATCGGTGCTTATCGTCTTGTCACTGGTAATCTGCGGTTCGATAATGTTGACATTTGCAGAATCGGGATCACTACAATCGCGGTCACCGGCAGGACCCCAGGTCAAACAGGCCTCGTTGTTCGGGGCCTCTCCAGCCTGGTTGACCTGATCGTCAACAACCCGAACCGTATATTGCAGGGTAAATGTCTGTGTGCCGGAATTTGTGGTTCCCTGGTTGGTCAGTGTTCCCAGTGAAAAGATGACTTTTTGTCCATCAATGATATGCGTAACCTCACCTCCAGAAAGCCCGTTATTGTCTTGATCGGCGGTTGAGGTTAAACCTGATGCTGGCCAGCTGACACTGTCCAGACTGACAAACTCAAGGCCCGGGTCAAGGACGTCTTCAAGTTGTGCATCGAGCAAGGTGCCTTCAGGTACGGTTACCTCTACTGTATAGGTCGCGGTTTCACCGATGGTTGCTGCATCGACGCCATTGGCAGCATCTCCGGTGGCAACCAGTTCTTTGTTGACGGTAACCTCAGTGATATTAATAACTGCAGCATCTGTATCGGCGTAGTCATTCAGCCCGCCCGGACCATCTTCACCATCGCGGTCAAGATCTGTATTGTTGTTTGTGTGTCCGTCGTTGAGGCTCTGCCAGGTGACCGAGGCCTGGTTGGTGATCATCTGTCCAGGGGTAACACCCTGTGCCAGGGTTCCACTGACGACGATGGTCAGCGTTTCTCCCTGAAGAATATCAAAGGAATCATTTTGATCACAGGTCAGTGTATTGCCAGAGAGAGTAAATGTGGGAGCAGGGCCCGAGCCGGTCCATGAAGCGACGGTAACTGTCGGGTTTTCAACGGCGCCGGGGATCTGATCCTCAAAATTGATATCAAAGGCATCGGTGGCCGAGGTATTGCTGATGACAATGGTATACTCCACATCATCGCCGGCATCCACTGGAGACCCGCTCAGGGTTTTTGTAATATCCAGCTCTGGTTCGATAACCTCAAGATCGACATCGGCTCCGGTTGCCGGGTCAGTTGCGGTAACCGGAGTGGTCGAGACGGTCTCGGTTCCCCCGTCGGTTGCCGTATTGTAGGTGACCTGTGCAGAGTTGTCCAGATGCGTGCCAGCCTGGTTGCCCGCCACGTTATCGACATAGACATCATAGGTAAAGGTGATATACTCGTAGTCAGCCTGAGTATCATCGCCGTCAGTTGCCGTGTTGACTATGGTGCCCAGATCAAAGGTCAGCTGCTGGCCGCTGATGGTCGGAGTACCACCAAGAACAAGGGGATCTCCGTTTGTTCTCTGAAGTTCGGAAGAGAACCCGACAACCGTAAACGACCCGTCAACATAGCGCAGGCCAGCGTCGAGGGTGTCGACAAACTGTGCATCCTGGAGGGTGGCCTCGGGGAGATACATAGTCACGGTATAGGTTGCCGTTTCACCGACAACCGCCTGATACTCTCCATTGGTTGCGTTGTCTATTTCAGAGCCGTCAAGATGTTTGACCAGCGGATCCATATTGACGATCTCGATCGATGCATCATCGGTTGGCTCACCCAGCCGGTCCGTCCAGTCGGTATCACTGTCATCCTGCCCGGTGTAAAAATCGACACTGGCGGTATTGGTATATTCGCCGCCAACGACCACATTTTCGTTACTGTCAACCTCGAGCTGGTAGGTAACGATAAAGACATCTGAGCCGGCAGGCGGGTTATTGGGATCGTTGTTCCCGGAAAGGGCCGTATTCTCAAAGGTGATACCGCCGGCAAAGAAACCTCCGGCACCAACTGTATAATCTGTCCCTTCGTTCAGCAGGGTTCCGTCACCGGAATAGACACGCAGATCGAGACCGTTACCCGGGTCAACAAAACCGTTGGGCAGGTCGTCTGTCAAATGGATATCAAAGGCATTGGCCGATCCGGTATTATAGACCGCAACGGCAAAGGTAACTGTATCGCCGGCCTCCGCATCAGAGAGGTTGGCGTCAATGGGTGTATCACTCATCTCTTCGGCATCGACAGAACCGTTCACGCTGATTGTTCCATCAGGGTTGAACGTGATGTCGGCCGGGCCAACGACCTGATCAAAGTTGCCACCAGAAGGATTTGTGGTTGCCACCACACCCTTGACAACCTGCACCTCGGGTTCACGCAGGGTGATCTGGACAATGGTCTCATTCAGATTGGTCTCCTGGCTGGTATTATCAAAGGCCCAACCCGCCTGGTTGGTCAGCAGCAGGCCGTCGACCATCGCCTCGTTCTGAATGGTAACGGTGATCAGGAGATCGATGGTAACCTCTTCTGCCGGATCGGTGTTATTGACGTCATAGCCGCCAAAGTCAAAGATGACCGCATTATTGGCATCGTCAATGGTAAAGGTCGGGGCAAGGGGATCATTGCCGACAAGCGGGGTGCCCTCATGCTCCAGACCGGGGATATGCCCCCTGTGCAGGTTATGCTCAGGGCCAAATTCCACTTCACCGGCGGTAAAGTTGATTGTTCCGTTAAAATCATTGCCTGTATTCAGCCCAATCTCACCGCTGTCATAGACCGGCAGCGGCAGGTAGTCGGAGATGATCAAATTCTCGAAACGGGCGGTCGGCAGGGTCAATTGCAGATGGTAAGTGACCAGGTCACCAGAGGTGACGCCGTTGTCGATGTTGAAGTTGGTGTCACCGTTAATTGCAAAGATCTCCTTGGAAACCTCATTGCCTTCAATGGTGACACTGGTGGCTGATATGTCTGTCTGGGCTTCGCTTGCTATGGTCTGATCATTGATTTCAGCGTTAACCGTCACATGATTGGTAATACTGTCATACATATCGACACTGTTATCACCACCTGTACCCTGAAATTCATCGTAGTCATTATCAACCGTCGTCTGGAAGGTGATGATTATGGTCGTGCCGTCCGGGCCGATACGGCCATTGAGGGTATCGCCGTCCTGCATCGCGGCATCGGTTACGCCGTCAACAAGTCCGCCGTCCAGGGCCGAACCTAGCCCTGCAGAGACCAGCTGCTGGGAGATATCAAAGTCCAGAGTGGTGCCACCAACATCATCGGCACCATACTGATCACCCAGTACATAGTTGCCAGAGTCAAAGTTTCCGTTATAGATATTGCTGCCATTTTCCCAGACGCTTATCGTCGGTGTAAAGGAGGCGTCAAAGGTCTGGCCGTCTCCGAGGATATCGTTGAGCACGATACCATCCGCCGTATAGTAGTCGGAGACATCAATCTGTACAGTATACTCGAGAGTGGTTCCGGGGAAGGGGTTACCACCACCGACCACTTCAACATCTTTTCGGGTGACAATAGAGGCAATTTCAATCTCTCTATCCGAAGGCGTCTCGTTATCGTTGTTGTTCACACCATCACTGACAGTCACACCGTTATACTGCCCGGAGACTTCAGATTCATTTTCGACCATGCGGTCTCCACCGATACCCGGTAACAGTGTATCGCCATTGGCATCGACCTCTGAAAAATAGACCGTATAGGTGATCTGGTATTCAGCGGTCTCCTGATTGGGGTCAGCAACCCCTGTTATCGAACCAAGATCGATGGTCAGCAGACGGTCATTGGCATCACTGCCGAGAACGGTCCAGGTGGCCGGCTCCGTGATTGTCGGTGTAACAGCAGATGCGCCGTTGAGTGCCGTTACTTCGACGTCACCACGGAACACTGCATTTTCCGGCAGATAGTCTTTTACAACAACATTGTCTACCGTCTCTCCGGCCGCCACGTTAACGGTCAGGGTGTATTCCACCGGAAAGTTTGGACCGGTGGCGGTCTGGTCTTCCGGGGCGTTATGGTCTTTTTCTATATCAATGACCTGAGGCGTGATGGTCAGGGTCGAGGGCGTTGCGTCCTGAATGGGGCCGTTATTGTTAGTGGCCGTATCGCCATAGCTAAAACCGGCACGATGGGTAATATCGTAGCCGACACCGACCTCGGCACCGGAGGCGGTGTTGGCCTCTGCGGTAAAGACAACATCGGTGGTCGGCTGGTCAACGGTATAACTGCCAAAAGGGTATTCTATATAGTACCACTTGTCGCCATTCGCCGTGCCGGTGGGCATCTCCAGAGAGGACCCGGCCGGGCTTGTCGGATGCAGCCCCGGGTGCTCGTCGACAACATTACCATCGGCATCTTCCCAGGCAGAGCCGTTCCAGGTAAAGAGCTGAAAATTGGCGGTGCTGCCGTAGATAACAGGATCTCCTGTAATATCAATCTCTGCCGGTACAACCACGTCAACAAAGGGGCCATAGCCGGTCTCAGTTCCTGATGCGTTTGCAACACTGTTGTCAAAGGCAACCGAGAAGGTGAATGAGCTGTTGATCATCGGATTCTCATTGCTGGCTTCAGCCACAGAATCCGGATCCGGCGGTGCCAGCAAGCCTTCCCATTCGCCGCTGGCATCTTTAAGCGTCTTGGTCTCAATGAGGCCCGTGGAGGCCTCCAGCTCCCAATCGCCGCCACTGGCGGCGTTGCCGGTGGCGTCATCGGAGGCGGCAATATCGGCACCGGTAACCTCGGCCAGGGCATCGATAAAGCTGGCTTCGCTGCTCTCTTCGGCAATATTACAGCCGTAGAGCAGTATATCACCATCGGCAGAGAGCGATTCACCCCAAGTGGTCAATTGATCGGTATACTCATCAATGGTTTCGGTGGTGATGGTTGTATTACCGAGACGCAGGCTGTTCTCGCTGCCGTGGGAGATGATATGCACCCCTGAAAGATCAGAGTGCTGGGCGAGGGCATCGGCAATTTGTTGTACCTGATCACTCGCATTGTCCAGTTCGATGATCTGGACATTTGTTGCGGATTCATCTTCGGCGTTCTGGTCGATATCGGCAAGAATACCGTCAAGCAGTGTCTGGTGATCATTTACGCTGCTGTCAACAAAGACCACCTGGGTCACCGGTTCGGCTTCGGGCTCGGGCTCGGTTGCCGCTGTATCCGAATTCTGGTCTTCCTGTTCGGTTTCCGCCGCCAGAGACTTTTCTTCTGCCTCTGCCTCTACACTGCTGTCATCTGCGGACTGTTGGGCCTCGCCGGCCTCGAGTGTTGTCTCATCACCACTTGCAACATCAGCAGAATTTTCGCCTTCATCTGCCTCCGCTGACGTCGACTCGGAAGCTTCGACCGTTTGCTCTGAGGACTCTCCAGCATCAGACTCTTCTGCGGCTTTCTCCTCGGGTTGGGCCTCCTGGCTTGCCTCCTGGGGTGGCATAACCGGTTCTGCCTGTTCCGCCGGATCCACAGGTTCGTCTACGACTGCCGCTACCGGATTGGCATCGAGAAAAATACGTTCTTCAAGTTGTTCGAGCAAAAGGTGCGTCTTCTTCGTTGGTTTCATAATCAATCACCATTGGCGATATTGCCAAAACCAAAAAATGAGGAAACTAAGAGTACAACTCCTCACATCTCTAACGGCTGGGGTAAAGAAAGGGAAGTAAGTAAATGGTAAAAAAACTGTACTCCAACCTCTATTTTACAAATACAAAAGGTACAGTTACTTTGCAGTTTATCATGCCGGCAGGCAATATTCAATAGAAAAACAGTGTTAACCTGTGCTAAATTTTCTCGTGCGCTCCGCCGATAAGCAATAGACAGGGGTATTCACACTCCCCTCAAACGAGTTGACGAGTAACAGGTTACAGTTCCTGCTCGCAGGATGTGATTGATTTTTGCGTTGCCAACTGGCCGCAGGCTGCAGAGATTTCAGCCCCCCGGCTGCTCCGGATAAAGGCTGTATAATGGGCATCAAGCAAGATTTTCTGAAAGGCCAGAACCCGGTCCTCATCCGGACTCTGATAGGGCAATTGCGGGCACTCGTTGTAGGAAATAAGATTTATTTTACAGGCTAGTCCCCTGAGCGTTTTTGCCAGCATTCTGGCATCTTCATCTGAATCATTGATCCCTTTGAGCAGGGTATATTCAAACATTATCCTTTTTCTTCTTCTCATTGGATACTCCCTGCAGGCGGCAATCAGCGCATCAACACTATATTTCTGATTTATCGGCATAAGCCTGGAACGGACGGCATCTCGGACACTGTGCAGGGAGACGGCCAGATTTGCCGAGCTGTTTTCTCCAAGATCTTGCATCCTGGGTATGATGCCACAGGTCGAGACCGTAATCTTTCTGGTGGCGATATCGAGCCCTTTCTGTTCGTTGAGAAGAGAGAGGGAGGCCAGCACGTTATCCAGATTATTCAGAGGCTCTCCCATACCCATGTAGACAACGTTTGTTATTCTCTCTGGTCCGATACGTTGAACAGCCGGTTGGCTGAGAAGAAAATCCCGGGCCGCACACACCTGGTTGACGATTTCAGAGACCTGCAGGTTTCTTGTAAAACCCATGGTGCCGGTTAGACAAAACTTGCAGCCCATTGCGCAACCGACCTGAGAGGAAATGCAGAGGGTATTTCTCTCCTTTTCCGGGATAAGCACCGACTCTATGGTTGTATCATCATGGAGCCGAAAGGCGAATTTGATGCAGCCGTCACTGGCCTCTTCGACGACAGGCTGCTCAAAGGATGATATACAAGCTTTTTCGGAAAGAGTTTTTCGAAATTTTTTTCCCAAATCAGTCATTTGGAAAAAATCTTTAATGTTCGGTCGATACAGCCAGCCGATGATCTGTTTCCCGCGAAAACGGGACTCGCCGATAGACTCTACCCAGTCTTCAAGCTCCTTGAGGGTAAAGTTTTTAAGGTCAACCTGAGGACTCATCGCGGAAAAATTCCTTGCATTCAGACCAGCAGAGCTGGACCGGATTACCTCTGCCAGTCAAAACAAAAATGAAACTTCGAGTTTCAGGACAAAGCCCCATTTTTGAGCCGAGTTTCGTATAAACCAGCGTGGCTGTTTCAGATAAGGGCTGTCAAGCTTGGTTTTTCGCCTCAAACTCCAGCATAAATGCCACCAGTTTTTCAACGCCTTCTCTTGGAAAGGCATTATACATGGATGCCCGGCAACCGCCAATAGAACGGTGGCCTTTGAGTCCGTTAAGCCCTCTTTCTGCTGCCTCGCGGATAAATGTTGCCTCCAGTTCGGCAGAGGGAAGGTTAAAGGAGATATTCATAGCGGATCTTGAAGCTTTTTCGGCATGTCCTCTATAGTAGTCGCTGCTGTCGATGACCTTATAGACCGTCGCAGCTTTTTCCTCGTTTATCTTTTGTATTGCTGTAACGCCTCCCTGTTTTTTGAGCCATTTGAGAACTTCGCCGACCATATAGATGGCAAAGCAGGGCGGGGTGTTGAACATAGAACCTTTGGCCGCATGGGTTGCATAGTTGAGCATTGTCGGAATATCGGAATCTTCGACAAGGAGATCCTCGCGTATAACAACGATTGTAACGCCAGCCGGCCCGAGATTTTTTTGGGCTCCGGCAAAGAGTATACCGTATCTGCTGACATCGACAGGTCGAGACAGGATATCTGAGCTCATATCACAAACGAGCATTGTCTCTGTCTCTGGGGCATTGGCAAAGGCGGTTCCGTAGATTGTATTGTTGGAAACATAGTAGAGATATTCAGAGTCTGAATATCACCAAAAAGCTTTGCCTCTTTTATGGCTTTTTTGGCCCATGTCCCGGTATTAAGATAGGTGGCCTTTTTCCCTTTTCCTAAAAGATTCATAGGAATCATAAAAAACTGGCTGGAAGCACCGCCCTGGAGAAAGAGAACCTTGTAGTTGTCCGGTATCTCTAGCAGATCTCTTAGATTTTGTTCGGCTTCGTTTACAACAGCCTGAAATTCAGGAGATCTATGGCTGATTTCGGCAATTCCGATACCGCTGCCTCCAAAGTTTACAAGATCTGCTCCTGCCTTTTCGAGTATCTCAAGGGGAAGGGTGGCTGGGCCCGGGCTAAAGTTGAAAACACGTTTTGTCATCGCAATATCCTCCTCGAATTAAAATTAATAAATAATTTTAAGATATTGTATATTCGTAGTTTTGTCGTATAGCCTCATAGAGGACAATACCCGCCGTCATTGCCAGATTGAGACTCCGAATATGTGCGTTTGTCATCGGTAGAGTATAGCACCGCTCGTGGTAGAGTGAAAGAACTTCCTCATCAATTCCTTTCGTCTCTTTGCCAAAAATAAAAAAGGCACCAGGCGGGTAGGTTGCTTTTGTGTACGCTCTGGAGGTTTTTGTCGTAAAGAAAAACAGGTCAGTCTCTCTTTGCTCTGCAAGAAAATCCTGAAAACTTTTCCAATGCTCGATATTGACATACCTCCAGTAATCAAGTCCGGCTCGTTTGAGATGTTTGTCATCTGTACTGAAGCCAAGGGGGTGCACAAGATGAAGAACTGTATTGGTCGCCCCGCATAATCTGGCAATAGAGCCGGTGTTTGGCGGAATTTCAGGCTCTACTAAGACAATGTTGAATGGAAGAAAATCTGACATACCGCTCTTTACCTGGAATCTATTATACTGCAAAGCCTGTGTCTATCGAAGCCGCTGTCTGTTTGCTCTCAAAGATCCATCGGACAAAACAGCGAGCAAAAATGTTCTTGTGGTTCGGCCAGTTCTTTTATACCCTGTGCTAGATTGTTGAGACCTGTCTCTGGTTGTTTTTTCCAGAGGATAGGCTCCGACTATACCGGCTGCTATCGGATAACACAATGTCTTTGCACCTCTGTGCATCTGTTAGAGTAGGAAAGAGCTCATTTTGTCTGAAAGAAAACATAAAAACAGCGAACTGCCCGATAAAAAGGATGTACGATTTGTTCTGCCGCTTTTTATCGTACTGGCGGTGTTGCTTGAAACCTGTATTGATTCTTTTTTCAGCGTGGATGAAAATAGACTATCACCTTGTAAACCGTTGAACGTCAGGGCAGATGGCCGACTGTATCAACTCTCCGCGGAAAATCTGGACTCCAATGTCCTGCCCCCCGAACTGGGCATTTTTGCATTTTTGCCAGTCCCCATTAACTCTGCCGATGCCGAGATCCTACAAACCATCAAGGGAGTGGGGCCGAAACTGGCAAAACAGATTATAGAGTACAGAGAAGATCGGCGATTTACCGGTCCAGATTCCCTGCTCGAATTGCAGGGGCTGGGAAAAAAACGCGCCGACTATTTGGCAACTCAGGTACGTTTTGAATAAGCCTTGAATACCAGACAAACCACCCCCAGAATAATCGTTTTGCTCGGACCTACGGCTATAGGAAAGACAGCCCTTTCGCTGGAGATTGCCGAACAGTGCAACTGCGAGATTATCAGTGTCGATTCGATGCAGGTCTACCGGTATATGGATGTTGGTACGGCCAAGGCAAGCCTTGCGGAGAGGAGAAGGATTCCCCATCATCTTATTGATATCCTTGATCCGGACGAAGAGTACACTGCCGGGCAATTTGCAGATGATGCCCTCGAATGTATAGAAGAGATCGTCAAGCGTAGGCATCTGCCGCTTCTTACTGGCGGGACCGGGCTGTATTTCAGGGCCGTTTTGCAGGGCTTTTCTCCAGAGATACCTACCGATAAAAACATTCGAAAGATGCTGCAACAGAGGCTTGCTGCAGAGGGCAATGATGCCTTGTATAGGGAACTTCAGCGCCGTGACAGTATTTCTGCAGAAAGAATACATAAAAATGATACACATCGTCTTATCCGGGCCCTGGAGGTATACCAGACAAGCGGTATTCCATGGTCACGTTATCTGAGCGAACACAAAAAAGACCAGAGAGGCCGTTTCCCCGGAGATATATGTCATATCGGTCTTACAGACAAGCGCGAGGTCTTATACAGACGTATCAATCAGCGGTGTGAACAAATGCTTGAAAAGGGGCTGCAGGATGAGGTAGAAGGCTTACTTGCGCGGGGATATGGCCCTGAACTCAAAGCAATGAACTCGATTGGATATAGGCATATGACGTCATACCTTCAGAATCTCTGCTCCTACGATCAGATGCTGCAAACCCTGAAACGTGATACCAGGAGATACGCAAAACGACAGTACACCTGGTTTAACAAAAACAAGGAAATAGAGTGGTTCGATGTCCACAAACCGGAATACGTACTCCGGCGGATCAGCGATTTTTTAAAAGGGTAGGGGAGTGAAATTTTGCAAGAATTCAAGGACCTAAATATTCCTCCTCTCTGTCAGCAGATCCTCCAGGCAAGAGGTATAACAACAGCCGATCAGGCACAGCAATTTCTCTACCCAAAACTCAAGAACCTGAAAGCCCCTGAACAGATGAAAGGCCTCGTTGAGGCTGCCCGGCGTGTAGTACGATATATAGAAGAGGGGTGGCAGATCATCGTTTGGGGAGATTACGATGTTGACGGAACGACTGCAACCGGGCTGCTTGTAAATTTTTTCCGGGAAGTTGGTGTAGAGGTGCTTTTTCATATCCCAGACAGGCTCCTTGAGGGCTATGGGCTGAACGATCGCTGGATTACAGAAAATCAGCAAAGTTTTACCTCGAAAAAATTCCTGGTTATCACCGTTGACTGCGGAATCTCAAATGCTGCTGAGGTTGAAAAGATCAAGGGGATCGGTGGCGATGTTATCGTTACCGACCACCATCTGATACCGGCCGGTGGTTGTCCTGACTGCCTTGTTCTCAATCCTGCGCAGCAGGAATGTGGTTTTCACAAGGAGGGGTTAGCCGGAGTGGGCGTTGCCTTCTATCTTGCCGCGGCAGTTCGTTCAGAGCTGAGCAGGCTGCCTGCGTACTCTGCGCGAACCCAGGCAATCAACCTTAAACATTATCTTGGCTTCGTTGCCTTGGGCACGGTGGCTGATCTTGTGGAAATAACGCCAACAAACCGGATTCTGGTGCGTGCCGGGCTCGAGGTCCTTGCCGACACACCGTTTATCGGCCTGAATACTCTTATCAGATCCTGCAATCTTCAGGATGGAGAAATATCAACAGAAGATATCAGCTTTATCCTGGCGCCCAAGATTAACGCTGCCGGTCGATTGGGAAAGGCAGAGATCGTTCTACGCTTGTTCACTTCTCAAAACGCCGCTGAGAACAAAAGGGCAATCGCAGAACTGGAACAGTTGAACAATGAGCGGAAAACCCTCTGTGAGACTCATTTTCATCAGGCAATAGAAAATACGTCGACCTATAGTGCTGTCGAGCAAAAATGCGTTATCTGTGTTGGTGAGTATCATCTGGGGGTCGCAGGGATTGTCGCTTCCCGACTGGTCGAACATTTTAAGGTGCCAGCCATCGTCCTTGCCCGTGTTGTGGAAAAAGATACGACAATCGTAAAAGGTTCGGCAAGATCCATTGAAGGAATCAATATCGTAGATATCCTTGGAGCCTGTAAGGAGGTATTGCTCTCGTATGGTGGTCATGCGATGGCTGCAGGACTTTCTTTATCTCCTGAAAATATCGATTTTTTTATTGATTTATTTAGTAAAAAAGTCTGTGCCGAAATTCTCAATAACAAAGAAATACAGAGAACTCCGGAGAGGATTGCAGCCAGTGTTGATATGGTGATGGATCGGAAAACCCTTGATTGTCTGTCTCTGTTTGAACCCTATGGCCCAGGCAATCAGAAGCCTGTTTTTGCGGACTTTTCAGCAAATATCATCAAGGCGCATGCCGTTGGTAGATTGAAAAATCATCTACAACTGATCATCAGAGGGCAATTTTCAAATTACAAAGGGATAGGTTTTCATCTTGGTGATCGTTTGTCCGAGGTGCAAGAGGTCTGTCAACGAACCTTACATTTTACGCCGACTAAAAACAGGTATCGAGGAACGACAAGTTGGCAGTTGAGGGTAGTAGACCTCTAAAACAACCTTTAATAGCATGATATTAATATATATTTAGAAATTAAACATAATATATATTATGCGACATAGCGTGTGGAGTAAATTTTTCCGGGTTTATGTCACGTCCGGTATTTGTTACACTGTGCGGCGTTGATAGAGAGTAAACGAGAGATCAAATGTTCATAAATTATATAAAATTTATTTCTAATAAATAGATTTAGCGAGGTTATTATGCTTTTTGAAACCTATCGAGAGCCGCTGGTCAGTCGTTATACCAGTCCTGAAATGCAAAAAATTTTCTCTGAGCAGAGTAAATTTGCAATCTGGAGGCGCTGCTGGCTGGCTCTGGCAGAGGCACAGTATGAGCTTGGTCTTGATGCAATAATCACCACCGAGATGCTCGAGGAGATGCGTAATAACCTTGACAACATCGACTATGAGGTCGCAAGAAAAAAGGAATCCGAGATACGTCATGATGTTATGGCACACGTCTACGAGTTTGGCCTGCGTTGTCCAGCGGCTGCGGGGATTATCCATCTTGGAGCCACCTCGCAATTCGTTGTCTGCAACACCGACCTGATACTGCAGAAAAAGGCCCTGCTGCACGTTCGCTCCGCCCTGCTCCAGGCAATAAAAAACCTCTCGGATTTTTGTGAGAAATATAAAGACCTTCCGACGCTGGGCTATACCCATTACCAGCCCGCTCAACCGACCACCGTTGGTAAAAGAACTACCTTGTATATACAGGATTTAATTATGGATCTTGAGTATATTGACGCCTTTCTCAGGCAACTCAAGGCGCGCGGAGCGAAGGGCACGGTTGGTACCCAGGCAACCTTTCTCGAACTGTTTCAAGGCGACCACGATAAAGTTCGTAAACTCGATAAGCTTGTTTCTAAAAAACTCGGATTTAGCGAAACTTTTTCGGTAACCGGACAAACCTATACAAGAAAACTGGACATGAAGCTGGCTGAAACCCTTGCCGGTATCGGTGCCACTGCCCATAAATTTGCGGTTGATCTGAGACTACTGGCAAATCTCAAGGTTCAGGAAGAGCCGTTTGAGTCAACGCAGACAGGCTCTTCGGCCATGGCCTACAAAAGAAATCCTATGCGTTCTGAAAGGTTGACTGGGCTGGCCAGAAAGCTTATAGCCCTGCCACAAAACTTTGCCGCCACCTACGCTAATCAATGGTTCGAGAGAACGCTCGATGATTCGGCCATTCGCAGAATGGATATCCCCCAGGCCTTTCTGCTAACGGACGCAATCCTCAGGCTTTTGCTTAACATTACCGCAGATATGGTTGTTTATCCGCAGCAGATCAAACGACATCTCCTGGCAGAGTTACCCTTTATGTCAACGGAGATGATCCTTATGGAGGCTGTGCAACGCGGTAAAAGTCGGCAAGAGATGCATAAGATTATCAAGGAGCATTCTCTTGAGGCCGGGAGGTTGGTCAAGGAAGAAGGGAAAAAGAACGATCTGCTGTCCCGCCTGGGAGCTGACGACAGGGTTCCGATGACAACAGAAGAGCTTACCGCGATGATTGGCGATGTTTCTCGCTTTACCGGACGTGCCGCCGAACAGACATCCGAGTTTCTCGTGGAGGTCGTCTCTCCGCTGCTTGCTGCAAACAGGGAGTCAATCTGCTCGCCTGTTGATGCGACCCTGTCCGTATAGCTCGGAGTCTGAACTCCTGAATTTTTGATCTTTTTCGTTGTCGACGAATACGGTTACGGAAAGCACTCATATGCATAGCTGCCAGAGAAACTTAAATTCCGTGTTTCTACGGATTGCCTCCCGCAGGTTTTACTATCTGAAGTTTATTCTTGAGGCGTACGATAATCTTGCTATACTCTCCAGTGTCGACAGTAAGGCCGGTCTGGTTGTGATTAAGTACCCACCCGGTGCAGAGGAGCATCTCTTCGCCCTGCTTGCCGATATCGAGCCTCAGCTTCAGTGAGGATATGGAATTTTCTTTTGTTGATTGAACCTTTTTTCAGTTGTCATGCCTGTCGAGAATAAAAAATACTATATCAAAACCTTCGGTTGTCAGATGAACGAGAGAGACTCCGAGATTATGTCTCAGAGTCTGTTGCGCAACGGTTACGTTGCCGGAAGTGATATAGAGCTGGCAGATTGTGTTATCGTCAATACCTGCTCGATCCGTGGCAAGGCCGAGCAAAAAGCCCTCAGTCTGCTTGGCTATCTGCGTAAGATAAAAGACAGCAGACCGGGGATGAAAATTGTCGTTGCCGGTTGTGTGGCCCAGCAGGAGGCCCAGTCTCTTGTCGAGCGCATGCCCTATGTTGATCTCGTTGTTGGAACCCAGCATATTTATGATATACCTCAATTTCTTCTTGGACTTGAAGATGGTGGTACCCATATACAAACGGATCTGGAAAGCGACTATACTATCCCCAGGTTTTTGCCTGCTGTACCCTCCCCTTCTCTGCCAGAAGAAACACAGCCTTTCAACGAATTTCAGTTCAGCCGCTTTGTCACCATCATGCAGGGCTGTAACAACTACTGCACCTACTGTGTTGTTCCTTATACGAGAGGACGTGAGGTAAGCCGGCTGGCCAGCCATATCCTGGAGGAGGCGCGACTGCTTGTTGCCTCGGGAGTAAAAGAGATCACCCTGCTCGGACAAAATGTCAATTCCTACGGAAAAACCAACACCGTTAGTGCCGATGGTGGGCCGTATTTTTTTGCCGATTTATTGCGGGAGGTCTCAGAGATAGAAGGTTTGCAGCGTTTGCGCTTTACCACCTCCAACCCCAAGGACCTCACCGACGAGCTTATGTCCTGTTTTCGTGATATAGAAAATCTCTGCCCACATTTCCATCTTCCGGTCCAGTCAGGCTCGAACGCGGTTTTGCAGGCAATGAATCGCAGGTATACGGTCGAACAATATCTGGAAAAAGTGAATACATTACATAAATATTGTCCGTCAATAGCCATTAGTACCGATATTATTGTCGGTTTCCCCGGAGAAAGTGATGACGATTTTGAAAAGACCATGGAGCTGCTCGAAACGGTTCGTTATCATGGCTCTTTTTCCTTTAAATATTCCGACAGACCGGGTACTCGCTCACAAAACTTTACAGGCAAGGTTAAAGAAGAGGTGAAATCAGAGCGGCTCAGCCATTTTCAGGCACGTCAAAATGCGATCAGCCTTGAGAGAAATCGCGAATATTTGGGAAAAATACAGAAGATTTTGGTCGAAAAGATCTTTCCCGACAGTATCAAGGGAAGAACCGGCAGTAATCATGTTGTTCACCTTCCCTACCGGGATAAGGTTTCGTTGGGCGATCTTCTCGATGTAAAAATTACCTTTGCCGGCAAGCAGTCTCTCAAGGCAATATTTACTTCCGGGCGTTAAGAGTCAAGGCAGATCTCTTCTTGTTTTGAACGCTTATTCTGGGTACTGACATCTTTTCAGAACACCTTTTCAAGAAAAAGGAGGTATACAATTGGAACATGAATATCGGGATGTTGTTATTATAGGGGCAGGTCCTGCCGGTTCGACGGCGGCATCATTATTGGTTGACGCGGGTATTCAGCCGCTGATAATTGAAAAAGAACAATTTCCCCGGTTTGTGATAGGAGAAAGCCTCCTTCCACGATGCATGGATCTTCTTGACGAGGCCGGTCTGCTCGAGGCGGTACAGTCACGAAACTATCTTGTCAAGAGAGGTGCGGTTTTTCGGAAAAACGAGAGCATCTGCAATTTTGACTTCACGGAACGCTACAGCCAGGGATGGGATTATACCTATCAGGTGCCGAGAGGTGATTTTGATACGACCCTGGCAGCGGCAGCTGAAAAAAAAGGTGCCGAAATCAGATGGCAGCACAGCGTGATCGACGCCGATTTTTCCGGGGTGGAGCCTCTTCTCACCGTCAAAAACCGGCAAGGAGAAGAAAGGCAGATCCGCTCAAGATTTGTTCTTGATGCAAGCGGATACGGAAGGGTTCTTCCCCGTCTTTTGGATTTGCATAAGGACTCAGAACTGCCGGTGCGGCAATCGATTTTTACCCATGTCACGGGCGATAACAGGCCAGAAGGTGCAGAGGAAGGGAAAATATGGATCTGCGTTCTTCCTGAAAATTCCTGGTTATGGATTATTCCTTTTTCAGACGGCAAAACCTCTGTGGGGCTGGTCGCCCGACCTGAATTTATCTCTGCACTTCCCGGCCAAGGGTATGATGAGAAGTTGCGTGCAGCCTTTGAACTTGAAAGCAGCACCCGGGAACGCCTCAAACACTGTTCGTTTACCTTTCCGGTCAAGAGTATTGACGGATATTCTGTGGCTGTAAAACAGTTTTCGGGACCTGGTTACGCACTTTTAGGCAACGCCACAGAGTTTCTTGATCCGGTTTTTTCCTCGGGCGTTACCCTGGCCCTGGAATCGGCAAACAGGGCCACAAAACTGCTGATACAGAGCTTGCAGGGAAAACAGGTCGACTGGGAAAAGGAGTACGCAGATTATATGGATATCGGGATAGAGACGTTTAGAACCTACGTGAACAGCTGGTATGAAGGGACCCTGGCAGAGATCTTTTTCAGCAAAAACCAGCCGCAAACAATACGCAATCAGATCTGCTCGATTCTTGCCGGTTACGTCTGGGATCTCAGCAATCCCTGTGTAAAAGAGCGGGAGCGGGCCCTTACCAATATCGCCCTTGCCTGCCAGATTCAGGCAAAATAAGGAAGTGTTTGAAAACGCTGTTCACTGCCGGCAGGCATTCCATCTTTGGACAAGCATGACTTTCCACCTGAATCGTCATAGTGAAAAGTCGTGTTTGTCCATTGAACAACTGGAATCCCTTACTTTTCAAGAGAGGTGGCAGCCTAACTCATAACGAATGCACGTAATTCCCACCGATCTCATGAATCTCTTGCTGATACGACACCCGACGAGGTGTATAGTGAAAAGGCACCATGAGCAGTTACAGAACCCCATCTCTTTCTCCATAGAATTCTGGCACTACTTCTTCCCTATAACTGAGCATTCAGATGCCGGTTTCTCTCAAGTTACATTGCTGAATTCACCATTATCGCCATGCTGTCAGCAATCTCCTCGAATCCATATTCAATCAACAGTTCCATTGCCAGGTCATATTGGGTATATTCCGTACTGCAGGTTATTGTTTTCTCCTTTTTCCTTTGATTTCTCTACAATGAAAGTAAAAGGAGAAACGGTGGCCTGCTTTTACCAACTGCTTTTTCAAATTTACGGACAAGATATTACGCTAACGCATTAGGGTTTGTGTTAGCCTTTCCGCGAAATATTATTTATGGACAGACACTAGAAAACCAACAAACAGAAGTTATCAGGAGTTTCTATGACACACAACCGAGAACATTCTGATGCTGAAAATCTAAGGAAGTTTGTTGAGCAGTTGCAAAATGAAAACAGTGAATTGAAAGCGGCTTTGATTGAGAGTGATGATCTGTATGCGAGAATGCTCCACAATCTGAAAGAAGAGTTTCTTTTCTACAGACACGATCCCCAAGGCAGATTCACCTATATAAGTCCCTCATGCTTAAATATACTCGGTTTTGCTCCGGAGGAATATTTAGGGAGGAAAACAGGAGATCTCTGGAGTCCAAATCCGATTAATGAACAGGCCGATCGAGCAACGAAGCTCTCCTGCCAAGGAGTCAAACAACCCCCCTATGAAATGGAGATCTATCACAACAGTGGGAAATTACGGCGATTTATTACAATAGAAACCCCAATTTTTGATAATAATGGCAATGTCATAGCTGTCGAAGGTAGTGCACGGGACATAACAGAAAAAAGAAAAACGGAAGAACAACTGGCAAAGTATCGTATCGGGCTTGAGGATTTAGTGAGGAAAAGAACAGAGGAATTGGAGGTTTCACGAAAACAACTCTCAGATATTATAGAGTTTTTACCATATCCAATTTGGGTCGTAAACGTTGAAGAACGTATCATTGCTTGGAACCGCGCAATGGTCGAATTGACAGAGATTTCAACTGAGGCCGTGATTGGTAAAAAGTACCATAACTGGATCAGCAAATTTTATAATGCAAAGAAGGATCCTATACTCGTTAAGCTGGTTTTGGATGGATATTGTCAAAAAAAGCAAAAATTGGATATGGAAGAAATTGTGTCGAAAACGCCTTCGGTGAAAATTGAAGGTAGAAAAATTCTCACTGAACGCACAATACCCCATATAGATGGAACAAAGAGGGATTTCTGGATAACGGCTGGTCCGATTCTTGATTGTGAAAACAAGATGATTGGCGTGATCGAATCTCTTCGTGATATCACTCAGAAAAAACAGTCCGAACGCCAGCTTGTTCAGAGTCAACGTCGCCTTTCTACATTGATGAGCAATCTTCCCGGGATGGCGTATCGCATCTCTTTAAACGATGGTGTATGGAAGGTTGATTTTGTAAGTGAAGGGTGTCGCCTAATTTTTGGCCGCGAACCAGGATATTTTATTGACAAGCATTTACAACAATTAACAAAACTCATCCATGAAGAAGATTTGCCTCGAGTACTGGAAATAGCTGTTTCTGCCATAGAAAAATCTAAGCCGTTTGAATGCGAATATCGAGTTTACCATGGTCCCTATCAAACAAAATGGGTTTTTGATAAGGCGGAAATAATCTCTAGAAATGTCGATGGCCGCGTTTCTATCGAAGGATTTATGGTAGATTTTACTGTGTTAAAAAATAAGGAGGAAAAACTCAGAGACGAAAATGTACTGCTCAGGTCTACTATTCGCGATCACTATAAATTTAAAAATATTATTGGTAATAGCCAGGCGATGCAGGATGTTTATGAGTTAATCGTTAAGGCAGCGACAACTGACGATAACGTTTTTATTTATGGTGAGTCAGGGACAGGCAAGGAGCTTGTCGCCCAGGCAATCCATGAAGCAAGCAACAGAAAAAACAATAATTTTGTGGCGGTGAACTGTGCTGCCATTCCAGAGAGTTTGATAGAGAGTGAATTTTTTGGTACGACAAAAGGAGCATACACTGGCGCGAATAGAGACAAGAAAGGATACCTCGAAACCGCCGATCAAGGGACACTTTTCCTCGATGAAATCGGCGATATAAGCCCCAGTTTGCAGGTCAAACTTTTACGCGCCATAGATGGTGGAGGTTTTTCCCCGGTTGGCAGTCGAAACATTATTCATCCAAATTTGAGAATTGTCGCAGCTTCAAACAAAGATCTGCAAAGTCTGTTTACTACAGGCAACATCAGAAAGGATTTTTTCTTCAGAATACATGTCATCCCAATTAACCTTCCCCCCCTCCGGGGGCGTGGGGATGACATCTATCTTCTCGTAAATCACTTTCTCAAGCAATATGGACTGAGCGAAGGTATTGGCGCTCTGTCTCGAGAAGAGTTAGAGACCCTGAAAAAACACCGCTGGTCTGGTAACGTAAGAGAGCTGCAAAATGTTCTTCGCAGATACATTACACTGCGTAACTTGCATTTTATGGATGATATCTCGGAACTCAAAAAAGAGACAGCATCTAAGAAAAGCGAGGTGGTTGAAGAACTGGACCTCGACAATGATTTGAGAAAGGTTGTCTTAAACGTCGAAAAGACAATGATTACCAAAACTTTGGAGAAGATGCGGTGGAATAGGTCGAGAGCCGCTAAGGAGCTTGGTATATCACGCAGAACCCTTTTTCGTAAGATGAAGTCATATGGGCTCGATTAGCGCAAATTGAGCCAAAAAAGCCCAGCGCGGGACGTCTTTCTTTAGGCTTATTTTGTTCACCTTCCCATATAAACCTAGCAAGAAAACACCGCAACAGGAATTCGCGGCAGGCCTGTTCCTCTCTTCTTTCCAAGCATTAAAAAGTTCTTTGCGTACATTGTCAAGATCACTGGCAGGCTGATGTTTTTTGCACAAATGAGCCAATAAGCTATTGCTGTCTCGTGCTGGTTGTATCGTTTTTTATCTCAGCATTATAGACTGTTTCTGGTCATCGCAGATAATGTCGTTTGCTTAAAGCTGAAGAAATCAACTATTGTTTGCAAGACATCAAAAGACATATCATCAGTTGGCCCTATTTTTGCTAGAAGATTAATGTATCGAACTTCACCAAATCTATAAGGGGATATTCAGGAGGAACTATATTGTAATACTTTGCAGGATATGTCTCAAGAGCCAGGGAGATATCCTGGAAGATGTGCCGAAGAAATATCGCAATCTTGATGGCCATACTTTTGTTTCACGTATACCAGGGCAGGAATTATCCCCTACTCATAAACCTCCTTGCGCTGGGAACACACTGATTTTTGCTCTTGGTGTGCTTACTGATTCTTGAATTAACGCAGCCTGTGGTGGACACAGGAACAATAGATCCATTGGCAGGACAATGAAGGCGTCAAATTTTGGGGGATCTCGCAAAGCAAATCGCCCGTAAGGATTTTAAATCGTTTCAACACCCTTGAGAGATCTTTGTTCCTGTGCAGCACTGTATCCTTATCAGTGCAAAAAGAGACAAAAGTATCCCCTGAAATGATATTGAGCAGATGCCTGTTGAATTCCTTGAAGAGCGACTTCTTCCGTGTAGGAGAGGTGATACTTAAAGAAGTAAAAAGCGTAAAAAGGAGGTGAAAGGTACTGGAGGCAACAACTTGAAAAGTCATGATTTGGAAGTAAAGAGAACCATAACTGTTTCTTAAAGCTCTGCAAATGATAACCATCAAGAAACACAATGAGGAGGAAAAAATGATAAACGAAAAAGATTTGGCTGCTTTATCCTACGAAGGAGCACCTAAGATTGTCTCATCATCATTTCCAGGCCCTAAAGGACAGGAGGATATGGAAAAGTCTTTGCAGTTTGAATCCATGGCTCGCGGTGGTGGCCGATTCCCATTTGTCTTCTCTGAGGGCAAAGGTGCAACAGTAAAGGACCCAGACGGCAATGTCATGATCGATATTACTGCAGGGGTCGCAGTGACTTCCGTGGGCCGTTGCCATCCCAGGGTGGTTGAAGCGATGCAAAATCAGATGAACACCCTGATGCATGCCGGTGATATTTCCAATATTCGGAGGACTGAACTCGCCCAGAAGATCTCAGAAATTGCCCCTCCAGGGCTGTGTGATAATTGCATAACCTATTTCACCCAGGATGGCAGTGGTGCTGTGGAAACAGCCTTGAAATTTTGCCGTAAGATTACAGGGCGAACACAGGTTGCTGCTTTCCATGGTGCTTACCACGGTGTGTGGTTTGGCGCAAATTCTCTGACCACTGGAGACCAGTATCGTAAAGGTTTTGGCCCATTTATTCCTGGTGTGATTCATCTTCCGTATCCCTATTGCTATCGTTGTTGCTTTGGTCTTGAGTATCCAAGCTGCAAGTTGCAATGTGCCAAGTATGTTGATTACGTTTTGAACACCCCATATACCGGAGCCGATGACGTCGGTGCTCTTATTATCGAGGCTCAGCAAGGTGAAGGAGGATATCTGCCACCTCCACCAGGATATCTTGAGATTGTCAAAGAGGCTTGTGAGAAACATGGGGCCCTGTACATTTCCGATGAAGTGCAAGCTGGTGCCGGTCGAACAGGAAAAATGTGGTGCATAGAACATACAGATGTCCAGCCAGATATGATTACCTGGGGTAAAGGTTTTGGTGGTGATGTTGCCATGGCTGGGTTGACGATGCGCAAAGACCTGGCAGAGAAAATCGAAGATTATTCTCAACCCAACACCTTTGCAGCAAACGCAGTGGCCAGTGTTGCCTGTATGACCAATATTGAAATTTTGACGGAAAACGATAGAGCGTTAATTAACCGCGCTGGTGAGCTTGGTGAATACATCAAAAAAGAAATCAAAGACGGGGCAAAGGATACGAGGGTCATTGGTGACGTTCGTGGTCGAGGGCTCATGATTGGCATAGAACTTGTGGAGGACAAGGAGAGCAGAATTCCACTTAACGGGGATGCTGTTGGTGGTATTATCATGGGCATGTTGAACCGTGGCATGTTGATGATACCGTGTGGCCGATTTGGTAACGTGTTTCGTTTTATGCCTCCTCTCATCCTAACAAAGGAACATGCAAAGAAAGCAGTTGATATTCTGATTGATGTTACAAAAGATGTGTAACAAGATAACCCTAAAAACAGCCCCATTATAGCGAAGTCTCGGGTTTAACACCACACCCTTTTGGGGCGTTCGAACTTGTCGCCTTATGGTTTGATAGGCTTTTTCTAAAACGTCGAATACCCCGCTGCTTGCGGCGGGGTAGTTTATTGGGGTAGACGAAAAAAAGTATCAAAGGGAGGAAATCTTGAAAAAACTGCTGAGAATCCAACTTGATAAAAAAACCTATCAATATGAGAGTGTCCCCAATTCTTATATGAATCTCGGTGGAAGAGGGCTTACCTCAACCATTATAAAACATGAAGTGCCAGCGGATTGCCATGCCTTGGGAAAGGATAATAAATTAATTTTCGCACCAGGGATCCTGGCGGGTACCAAGATCCCCAATAGTGGCAGGTTATCGATAGGCGCCAAAAGCCCCCTTACCGGGACGATTAAAGAGAGCAACGCCGGTGGAACCGCAGCGCATAAATTGGCGAGGTTGGGTGTGCAAGCTGTCATCATCGAAGGCGGTAGTGTACAGCTTGTCTCTCTTTATATTGGTAAAGACGAGGTTCGTTTTGAAGATGGTGTAGAACTTGATAACCTCGGCAATGTCGGGGTTATATCCTACGGAAGGAAAAAATACGGAGATACGGTGAGTGTTATCTCCATCGGTCAGGCAGGACAGCAGAAGCTAAGCGCCTCTGGAATTTCCGTGACATCCCCTGACTTTCTTCCTCGTATGGCCGCAAGAGGTGGTTTAGGCGCTGTAATGGGGGGTAAAAATCTGAAAGCGATCTTCATTGACGATACCCAAGGTACAACTGTACAGCCGGTAGATAAAGAAGTGTATCAAAAGTCTTTGAAACAGTACGTAGCAGGTCTTAAAGCCCATCCTCTCATTGGTGGACTCAAAGCCCTTGGAACCCCGTTGCTGGTTAACATGATAAATGAAATGGGGGCGCTTAGCACTAAAAACTATTCACAGGGAGAGTGGGAAAAGGCTGAAAACATCTCTGGAGAAAAAATTTCTGAATTGATGGCGAATCGACCCAACTCCCAAATGACGCATCGTTGTACCAGTGGCTGTGTCATCGGCTGTTCACAGGTGTTCACTGATAAAAAAGGAAAACCGATTGTTTCTGGTCTGGAATTTGAGACTCTCGCCCTCATGGGCTCTAACTGCATGATTGATGACCTGGACACTATTGCAGAAATGAACAGTATTTGCAACGATCTGGGCGTAGATACCATGGAGATCGGCGGTGCTGTAGCTGTGGCCATGGAGGCCGGCGTGCTCAAATGGGGTGATTCTGCGGCTGCCCTTGCGCTCGTCAGAGAAATTGGCAAGGGGACCGAACAGGGGAATATGATTGGGAATGGTTGCCACTATACCGGGAAACAGCTTGGGGTATCGCGTATTCCAACGGTGAAGCGACAATGCCTCAGTGGCTATGATCCCCGCATACTTAAAGGAACCGGTGTAACCTATGCGACGTCCACTATGGGTGCGGATCATACTTGTGGCAATGCCTTGCCAAGTCCTGCAAATCCTGATTACAATCCTTCCGCTTCTTCTGGACAGGCACCAGTGTCCCAGTTTTTACAATACTACTTTGCTGCGGTGGATTCCTTGGGGATGTGTCTTTTTGCCATGCTGCCACCTCTTGATATACCAGAGCTTCAGGGAGCAATTGCCAGTTGTGCAGCTGCATTACAGGGAATTTCGGTTGATGAGAACTACCTCATAGCGCTGGGACGTCGGGTGGTTGAGGTTGAAAGACAGTTCAACATTAAGGCTGGGTTGGGTAAAGAACAAGATCGACTTCCATCATTTTTCAATACAGAAAAGCTTGCTCCTCGCGGTGAAGTTTTTGATGTTTCTGAAGCAGAGCTTGATTCTGTGCATACTGCATAGAAAATTTGGAGCCGACACCTGATTCTTAATAGGTTAGGATTTTACTTGTAAAAGAGAGGGTTGCCGGTTTTGATAGTTGTACGAACAACAAAACCAAAACCATAGGAGGTAACCCTTATGTTCCATCCTACCAATCCAATCATTAAGCACAAGACCGGCCTTTTAGATCTTGCCGAAGAACTTGGCAATGTATCGCAAGACTGCAGGATTATGGGCGTATCAAGAAGCTGTGAAAAAAGTTTATAGCTTAAATTTGCTTTGACAAGCACAGCTAAAAAAATCGGTAACTCTCTGATCGGGGCTGAACCACTACATATGATGGAAAAAAACAAGAACACTGGAAGTCCAACTGAGGTGTTCTTCGCGTTTTTGAAACTCGGCCTTACCTCCTATGGTGGCCCAATCGCACATCTCGGATATTTCAGAAGAGAGCTCATAGAGCGTCGCGGTTGGATCAGCGACAAACAATTTGCCCAACTCCTTGCAATCTGTCAATTTTTACCTGGACCTACCAGCAGTCAATTAGGACTTTGTATCGGGTTGTTGCGTTCAGGCTGGCTGGGCGGATTTTTGGCTTTTTTGGCGTTTACTCTACCTTCAGCTGTTTTGCTTATTGCATTATCGGCTATCTTACCGATGTTACCAGATTCATTTGGAATTACAGCAATTCATGGATTAAAACTTGTGGCTTGCGCTGTAGTCGCCGATGCTGTTCTTGCCATGGCTAAAACACTTTGTCCTGATTTCCGCAGACGGGTCATTGCTGTTATAGCTCTTACGACGTTACTTATCGTTTCCTCGACTACTCTTCAGATCCTTGTTGTTGTGTTCGCTGCTTTCGCAGGTATTCTCTTACTTCGCGATATTTCTGCTCCTGACAATACAGATAAAATACCCGTTTCGTATGGGCCTAAGGTGGGTGTTTTGTTCATTCTAGTATTTGGAATGTTGCTCGTTGGTCTTCCGATATTTTCAACCGCAAAGCCTGACGTTCTTTCCGTGGCTGGAGCTTTCTATCAGGCCGGTGCTCTCGTCTTTGGTGGAGGGCATGTCGTCTTACCCTTGCTACAGGATTCTGTCGTTGTTCCTGGCTGGGTAAGTCCTGAACAATTCTTAGCAGGCTACGGGGCATCTCAGGCTATTCCAGGCCCAATGTTTGCATTTTCAGCTTTTTTGGGCTTCGTTATATCAGGAGAACAAAACATTTGGCTTATGGCTTCGGTGGCACTGGTTTTTATTTTTTTGCCGGGATTTTTACTGGTTATTGGAGTCCTGCCTTTTTGGTCGGCAGTTTCACACAACCCATCAGCCAGCCGGGCTATTGCCGGTGTAAATGCAGGTGTCGTTGGTTTGTTAGCTGCGGCTCTATACAACCCTATTTTTACTTCTGGAATAAAAAGTCTCAGTGATACAGCTATTGTGGTAATTGCGTTCGGATTCATCGCGATATGGCGTTTATCGCCTCTAATAGCTGTAGTTTGGTGTGTCTTGGCCAATACTTTTTGGCTGTGGTTGTGGTAAGTCACATTGTCTGCAGTTGTGTCCAAGAAGTCACATTCCCCCTTGCAACAGTGCCAGCGAGAATGAGAAAAATCCGGCATACCGCCCCAATACGCAGTCAGGAGTAAGTATGCGTAAGAAACGATTTCCGAACACCAGATTATAAAGCTTCCCAAACAGATAGAGGGCGGCAGAACCGTGGCAGATATGAGGGCGTATACCTCACTCTTCTCCACCCTTTTTAGGGGTTGAATCCGGAGTATTGCCAACTCCGGGCAGTACCAGATTTTGTCGCTCCTGGCTCTCACGCGGTCCGTTGGAGGCAAAAACGCGTCTTACCGCGCGGGTTGAAAGACGCTTGCCTTTTGCTCCGGCGTTTTTGAGAAGAAAATCATCGAATATAATATCCACAGCATTGGTTTTTGCCCGGGAAGACGGTGCCAGTGAAGCCCTGGCAAACTGCCCTGCCCCAACGCTCATATAGAGAATTCTTGAGCGCTTATGCGGGGCAAAGAGCTGATAATCCTTTTCCAGAATAAAACCTGGTGTTGTAAACCGTTTCACATAGGTATAGTTCTCGGCCCCATCTCGATACACCACATTGAACAGCTGCTCTTTTTCTACAATGCCCAGCCACAACAGGTCGCTGCCAACATACGACTTTTCACTGACCGGAATGACTTTATAAAGTCCATTGGCGAAGATCAGAAACAGCTTGTCATATTCCGAGCAGACGACCGTAAGATCGCTTTTTTCTGCCGTCTCTTTTACCTGCGTTCCGATGAACCCGCTTTCACTGTTGTACACAACCGTAAGGTTGGAAAGTGCCGCTTTACGAAAGCTGACCTCAGAAAAATTGGTCAGCTCTGTCTGCCGGGGATAGAGCCTGCCATATCTCTCTAACAAGTCATCGATATAGTCAATGGTATATGCGGTAATATCCTGAAGGTTTTTTTCGGTTTTCCTGATCTCCCTGCGGATCTCTTCCATGACCTTTCGCTGTTTGTTTATATCGTAACGGGAGATACGTTTAATTCTGATTTCAAGCAGCTTTTCAATGTCCTCCTTGGTATGGGGGCGGACAAGCTGCTGTTGAAACTTTTGCAGTTCACGATCAATGACCTCTATGACCTTCTTATAACTTTTCTGTTCCTCAATGCTTTTATACAGCCGCTCTTCAATAAAAATCTGTTCGAGCAGTCTGGCGTGAAGCTTGTCTGCCAGATTGGTCAGTTTGATCTCAAGTTCTCTTTGCAGATCGTCACGCAACCTATAGGTATTATCTTCGAGGACCTCAGAGACAGAGGCGTTTTGCGGGGTATTGGCCTTGATAAGGGTTAGATTGGGGGTAATGGCTATCTCACAGTCAGTAAAGGCGTACAGGGCCTTGATGGTCTCTTTTGCATAGACGCCTCTGGCAAGCTTGATTTCAATCTCGACCTCTTCTGCCGTATAATCCTGTATCGACAATATTTTGATTTTACCGTTCTTGGCCGCCTTTTCAATCGAGTCGGTAATCGATTGGGTCGTCGTTGAGTAGGGGATTTCTCTGATAATAATGGTTTTCTCGTCCCGCTCTTCGATACGGGCCCTGCAGCGTACCTTGCCGTTACCATCATCGTAGTTTGTATGATCTACAAGCCCTTTCTGAACAAAATCGGGATACAGGCTGTACTCTTCTCCGCGCAGAATGCTTTTTTGAGCACAAAGCAGTTCACAAAAATTGTGGGGAAGAATCTTGGTTGCCATACCAACGGCGATCCCTTCTGCCCCCATAAGAAGCAACAGCGGGATTTTTGCCGGCAGAGTAACGGGTTCCTGCATCCTCCCGTCGTAGGAGTCGATATATTCCGTCAGCTCCTTGTTAAAAAGAACCTCCTTGGCCAGTGGAGAGAGACGACACTCTATGTAGCGGGCGGCCGAGGCCCTGTCGCCTGTAAAGATATTGCCAAAATTGCCCTGACGCTCAATGAGGAAGCCCTTGTTTGCCAGATTGACGAGCGCCGCAAAGATCGATTGATCCCCGTGGGGATGCAGCTTCATCGTCTCACCAACAACGTTTGCGACCTTGTGGAAACGCCCGTCTTCCATATTGTACAAGGTCTGCAGGATACGGCGCTGTACCGGCTTAAGGCCATCTTCGATGGATGGAATTGCCCGCTCCCGAATAACGTATGAGGTGTATTCTAAAAAGTTTTCATCAAAGAGCTGATGTAAACTTCCGGTTTGTTTGTCCATAGCAGCTGTTATAGGGCTTCTCTTGATGGTATATTAACTCTCGCAAACAGTGATCTCTGATAATTGTCTGAAACCATTGAAAATGTTCCTTGCCTCGTTGCCGGCCGCAGGGCTGAGTCTGCAAAGTCCATAGCCATTCGTGGTCTTTGCCCATAGCCCGCTGAGGACAAAGAAATCCACTGGAGCTTTCAAGCCGCAGCTGTGCGAAAAAAACAATGACCTCTCAGCGATTCTTACAACTGTTCAGGCGCCTCTTGCCCGGCGTACCGTGATACTCTCCCCACCAATTCCCCAGTTATCTGTTGCAACTTCATCGATGACAACGACCGTGGTTTTGGGGTCTTTGCCGAGCACGGTCTGCAAAAGATCAGTGGCACCTTGTATCAGTTGCGCCTTTTTCTCAGGGGTAACACCTTCGTTTGTTATCTTGATATTGACATAGGGCATTGAATATTCACCTCAAGTTAAGGTTTATTTTTTACTTCTCTGAGTAGAAAACTCAGGGCAAAGGACAGGCCGGCCTACTGTATCGAGACCAGGTTTTCCATAATATATTGTCGGCGAGAGGGGGTGTTTTTCCCCATATAAAAATTCAGCACCTTGGCGACCTCACTCAATGAATCGAGAGTTACCCGGCGAAGCCGGATATCCTCACCGATAAATTGTTTAAACTCTTTTGGAGATATCTCTCCCAAGCCTTTGAACCTTGTCGTTTCTACGGTTGCTTTTTGTACCTTTGTTCTGGAGAGTTTTTTAACAGCCGCCTGACGCTCTTTTTCCGAATAGCAATAGATCGTCTCCGCCTTGTTGCGTACTCTGAATATCGGAGTTTCAAGGATATAAATATAGCCCTGCTTGACAAGTGGTTCGAAATAGTGCAGAAAAAAGGTGATCAGCAGGTTTCGGATATGCAGACCATCGACATCCGCATCCGTTGCCAGAATAACCTTGTCAAAGCGGAGGTTGGAGACCGATTCTTCAATATCAAGCGTACGCATAAGCGCGTACATCTCTTCGTTTTTGTACAATGTGGCTATTTTCTGCCCAAAGACATTCAACGGTTTTCCCTTAAGGGAAAAAACCGCCTGCCGGAGAGGATCCCTTGAGGAGACGATCGATCCGGCCGCGGATTGTCCCTCGGTGATAAAGATCATGTTTTCCCTGCCCCGGGGAGATGGTTTATCCCTTCCCGGGTGGTATTTACAGTCCTTGAGCTGGTGTATCTTAAAGGTGATTTTTTTGGCGTTGGCCCGAGCCTCTGTGCGTACCGTCTGCAGCTCTTTGCGCACCTTTTCGTTGCGATTTATTTTATCAAGAAGGATCTGTGCCGAGTCTGTATCCTTGTAGAGTGCGCTGGAGACGACTTCACGAACCGTATTGACAATCCAGGAACGCACCTCGGTATTGCCAAGTTTGTTTTTAGTTTGCGATTCAAAGACCGGGTCCTTAATTTTAACGGCCAGAGAGCCGATAATGCCGTCACGAACATCGGTATTGACGAATTTTTTTCCGGAAAATTCGTTGATACCCTTCAGGATCCCCTCTCTGAACGCGGAGAGATGCGTTCCCCCTTCGTTGGTATAGGTGCCGTTGACAAAGGTGTAGTAGAGATCGCTGTAGGTCTCGGTATGAGAAAAGGCAAACTCCAGGGTGTTGTCGCGGTAATATATCGGCGCGTACAGCTCACTGCCATCGAGTTCCTTGTTCAGGAGGTCCAGCAGCCCATTGGTCGAGCTGTATAAGGCGTTCTGGTAGTATATTTTCAACCCCGCATTGAGATAGGCGTACCGCCAGAGACGCTTCTCGATAAACGAGGAATCAAAGGCAAATCCGGGAAACATTTTCTGGGACGGTAAAAAAACAATGGCGGTGCCGTCTTTTTCGTCGGTATCTCCCTCTTCCTTGGCTATAAGCTTGCCTTCCTCAAATGCCGCCTTTACATATTTCCCGGCTCTATAGCTTGTTACGGTAAAAATTTCAGAAAGTGCATTAACAGCTTTTGTGCCAACACCATTGAGCCCTACGGAAAATTGAAACACGTCGGTATTGTACTTTGCCCCGGTGTTGATCGTGGAGACACAGTCAACGACCTTACCAAGCGGAATACCACGGCCAAAATCCCTGACCGAGACAAGGCCTTCTTCACCGATATCGATGTTAATCCGTTTCCCCTCTCCCATGATAAACTCATCGACGGCGTTATCGACCACCTCCTTTAACAGGATATAGATCCCGTCGTTGGGGTCACTGCCGTCTCCAAGGCGACCGATATACATCCCCGGACGTTTCCGTATATGTTCGAGGGAACTGAGGGTCTTGATTTTGCTTTCGTCGTAGGTTGTCGTAGATTTCATATAAACCGGCATGGCTGGAGCAGACAGTCTGTCAGCCGCAACGAAGAATAAAACGCAGAACTTCGGGACAGAACCCTTCTGTCTCTGCACAGGGTTTCAGATAAAACGGCATCGCCGGAGGCAGATGCCTGATGGCCACAACAAGAAATGCAATCCGGAGCTTCGAAGCCTCCGATGCAAGGTTCCAATAAAAGAACTGCTAGAACACGCATACTTCTTCACGCAAGATTGTTTTGAACAGGCTGCAAAAAGAGAGAAAGCAATCACCCTCTTTGAACCTTTTTTACAAAATCACAAGATAATATTGCATTTCCGCTTTATCTGCAATAGATCATCAAAGAGAGGCAACCAGAAAGCCTACATCATCCGCACTCGCTCGCAGTCAGGACAAATCCAGGTCGGGCCATTGCTTAGCCCCCAGAGATTTTCCTCAAAGCAACTCGGGCATATCATAAATCCACAGGGGCAGCTCCAGCAGAATTCCTGCTTTTTGCGACAGCAATGACAGACATATTCACCGGTTCGTTTTCTTCGGTACCCTGCTTTTTTGCCGGCCATCCTAAGCAACCTCCTGTCTGAGCCACGCTGCATACTCCTTCGAGCAGAGGTCGCAAGGGTACCCCAGAATTTCCGGAACCTGATACGGGTGTAGACTGCCGATAAGTTCAATCAGGCCAGGGGCTTGTTCGCTGGTCGTCTTTACCTCAAGTTTATATTCGACTGCCGATTCCATTGCCCCTTCCCATCGATACAGGCTCTCGATCGGACCGCTGATCTGGGCACAGCCAATACGTTTTTTCTCGAATAAAGCGTTTGCTATTTCTCTGGCAGCATTTTTGTCCTTTACCGTTGTCGTGAGTATCACTATACTGCCGGTGTCTGTTTTTTCTCTTTTCATGATGTTCTCGTTTTTTTTATTTCAGGAGATTGATGCATGCTTCTTGCTGTGGATATCGGTAACTCCCATACCGTGATTGGATTGTATAAAAACAATACGCTGATTGGTCAATGGAGGATACAGTCCAATCCTCACAACACCTCTGACGAGCTGGCAATTACCTGTGGTTCTTTGTTCAACACCCTGCAAATATCGGTGATGGAAATTACCGGCATTGTCATCGCCAGTGTTGTGCCTACCCTGCAGACGGCCTGGGTCCGTTTTTGTAAAAAATTCTTCCCGGAAGCTCTCAGGCAAAAGACAGTCATCCTGAGTTTTGACAATCTCAAAGGGCTTATTGAGGTGGTTGTCGATAATCCGCGTGAGGTTGGTGTAGACCGGCTGGTCAACGCCATTGCCGCTGTCGAACAGCAGGAATGCAATCAGGTCGTCATTGATTTTGGCACGGCAATTACCTTTGACTGCGTCAGCGGACAGCGTCAATACCTTGGTGGTTCGATTGTTCCGGGAATTTCTATATCCCTTGACGCCCTGGCAAGCAGGACAGCCAAGCTTCCCCGAGTGGACATAACAGAGGGTCCTCCGCCGATCATCGGCAAAAATACGGTGCAAGCGATCAAAAGTGGTGTCCTGCATGGATATGGTGCGATGATCGACGGCCTGGTACAGTCTATTAAATCAGAGATGTCTGGAGACAGCAACAGGGCCTTTGCGGTTACTGCAACCGGTGGTATCGCACATCTCATTGCGCCCTATACAAGATCCATCGACAGGCTGGATCCTCTTCTTACCCTCCGTGGTCTGCATCTCATATATCGTCGGCTGATCAACGATGAACAAGCCTAAACTCATACCGGCCTCTCTTCGACCTGGTGACACAGTAGGCATTGTTGCACCAGCCGGAGTCTTGCCGGATCGAGCCCTTATAGAGCCCGGGATACGGTTTCTCTCCGAAAAGGGCCTTCGGGTACAGCTGCCTACAGATTTGTGGCCGGGTTGCGACTTTCTGGCGGACACCGATGAAAAGCGGCTTGCAGAGTTTCACCAGGCCTTTGCAGATCCCGAGGTCAAGGCGCTTATCGCCCTGCGGGGGGGCTATGGCTGCCTGCGTCTTCTTGAACATCTTGATCTCGAATGTATCAAAAAACATCCAAAATGGTTTATCGGCTTTTCCGATATATCCCTGCTCCAGAATTACCTGTATTCAAGAACCAATCTGCTCTGTCTTCATGGGCCGACATTTACCTCTCTGGCCAATATCGATACAGAGAGCCGGGAGAGACTCTACCGCAGTCTTTGCGGGGCATGGGATCAGGCAATAGACACCTCAAACGTGCGCATCGTCCAGGCAGAATCGCAAACAGTACGCGGCATTCTTGTTGGAGGAAACCTGGCCAGTCTTGTCAGTCTGCTGGGAACCCGATTCGATCTCTGCTGGAAGAAAAAAATCGTTTTCCTCGAAGACGTACACGAGCCAAGGTACAAACTGGATAAGATGCTCACACAACTGGCAGTCGCAGGTAAACTGCGCAATGTAAGCGGTGTTTTGCTCGGCTGTTTTTCTCCGCCTGCCCCCGACGCCGCAGATGAGAAAAGACAACAGACCTATACCGATTTTGTTTGTCAACGGCTCGTTGAGCTCCTTGGAGACCGTTCGATTCCGATTTGGGCAAATATGCCGTGTGGGCATTGCAGGAAAAACTATGTCCTGCCCATTGGTTCCAACACAACCATGGACGGCCCCAACAAACGGCTTCTCTTTTCAGGATGATTCTTCGACTTTTGTTTTTACGGTACTTTTTAGCAACAACAGAGTGGATATGAGGTTTGACTTGACCAGCCAATAATGCTATAAAAGAAGCCGAGATGGCGGGCATCCGGCGACAAAGACCAGATATCAGCCGTTATGGTAGAGAGCTTGTTGAACCTCACAGTTGATTCAACCTGGCTTACAAAGAAATAATTCCACACTAACGGGCAAATTTTCTATGAAGCGACTTCACTACGTTTTCGTTCTATGTTTTTTCGCAGTTCTGAGTTCAGGTGTCGCACTTGCAGTGCAAAACGTTTCCGTAGCCAAAGACAAGGCCAACGTCCGAACCGGGCCTGGAACCAATCATCCCAAAGTTATGGAGCTGTTTACAGGCTACCCTTTACAGGTGGTCAGTAAGAAAGGTGACTGGTTAGAGGTTGTTGATTATGAGAAAGACAGCGGCTGGATTCATAACAGTCTCGTAAAGGCGCAGGACACTGTGATAGTGGTTTCCAAAAATCTGATAAACATGCGCTCAGGTCCATCGACAAAAGATGACATCCTCGCCGATGTTCAGCAGGGAGTCGTTTTGCAGAAGTTATCTTCACAGGGACAATGGACAAAGGTCCGTCATAGCAATGGTCTCGTCGGCTGGATCTATTCCCCCCTGCTCTGGCCCTAGACGGACTTCCAGCAGACTCTCTGGAGAGCCTTGAAGAAGACGAAGATCTCCTCAAGGTTCTCTTTTTTATTCATAAAATTGTTGTTCTCTCTTCTGTCTCCGGCCGAGGAGCATTAGCAATGTTTGGTCTTGCCCGCTTGGAGCCGTTTCTCCTCCTCTCTTGCCCTCTTTCGATATGTTTTTACCATATTGCCAGGCGACGCGGTCGGCTCAATCTGCAAGAAGATATTTCTTCGATGGGGATACGACTCGTTCAAACGAGATCGCCGTTTGCTGACAGTTCGTCGGATTTCAGATAAAAACAGTTTCATGCACAAAGAACCAAGGCCATTCCGGCCATTACCGTAGATACGCTTATGACCAGTGATTTTATTGTTACCCTCGGACCAGAAGGTTCAGATAGTTATCTGGCCGCCTGTCAGTATGCCCCCGATGCCAAGTATATTCTTTGCAACCGCATCTCTGAGGTGCTCGAACTCTTTGCCCGCGACAAAGAGGGGCTTGCTCTCTTGCCCGTGTACAACACCAGGGCTGGAGAGTTCAAGGAATATTTTCGGCTTATTGCGGCAATGCAGGAGTGCTACTGGATCGATAACCTGGTTTTGCCTATCCATCTTTCACTGGCTGCCCTTGAGCTGCCCGATAACGCCGAAACGCAAATCCATACCATCGTCGGTCGGAGCTCGGTCTTTCAGCAATGTGCAGAATATATCGAGGAACATTTTCCGGAAGCACACCTGATGGCGGTACACAATATTGAAAGAGCGATGTCAGCTATTGCTGAACATCAAAAGCTTGGTACGGCGATAATCGAAACCGAAGAATTACTGAGGAATTCTCCGTTCAAACTCATTGCCAGAGAGGTCGTCTCGCATAATCGTACCCGTTTTGCCGTGTTATCGAAACACCCTGTGAAGCGGACAGGTTATGATGCCACTGCGGTCATAACGCAGCCTCTCAAAGACCGTGTTGGTATGCTTGTTGATATCCTTGGCGAATTCACACGACGCGGCGTCAATATCCTCGACTTACAGACAGAAAATGACATTAAGACTCAGAAATTACGTATTTATGTCGAAATAGAAGGCCATGCCGAAGACACCAGTGTGAAAAATGCCCTGCATTTTATTGCCTCACAGGTCATCCAGGAAGAAGATGCTCTCAAGGTGCTGGGCTCCTTTCCCCGGGTGGATATGCGTGTCAAAAGGATCAAATCCTTCGGCTTTATCGGCAGTGGAGATATGAGCATCTGGTTTGCCGAGCGTTTAAGCAGTGAAGGCTATGAAACAATAATAACCGGAAGAACCAGTCCGATAGCCCCAGCGGAGATGATAGAGAAAGTCGATGTTGTGGTGGTCTGTGTACCGATTTCCGCAACCTCAGAGACGATCAGAAGCTACGGGAAATATCTCAAAGACGGTCAGGCCCTTATCATACTGGCCGGAGAATCGGAAACGACGCTGGAGACGGCCTTGCAGTCCACCAGCGAGGGTGTGGAAATTATGTTTGTACATAATCTCTGGGGTCCGCAGGCGGTCACCATGAAGGATAAGAATGTCTCCGTGGTGCGAACCTATAGAAGCGGCAGCCACTGCAGCGAATTTGAGGCCTTCTTGTATAAGCATGGAGCCGATATTATTCACGATAGTGCGCAAAAACATGATCTGCTTATGGGAGTTGGGCAGAAGCTTCCCACGACCATCTCGGTTGCGCTGGCGATGACCTTGAGGGAACACGCGATAGATTGTAAGGATATCGGAACCCACTCTACCCTGACCTCGCTCTATGGCATCCTCTCGATGGCCCGCGTTCATAATCAGAACCCGCGTACCTATGCAGAGATTATGACAACCAAGGGGGACGGCACAAAGATAGTGAACAGTTTTGCCCGCAATCTTCTCCAGCTGACCAATCTGGCAAAAGAAGGGGACATTGATGCACTGCTTGCGCTTATACAGGAAAACAGATCCGCCATGCCGGAAAGTTTTCTGAAAAAAAAGATGGTTCAAGCCAGGGCCGTTGACGAGATACTGAGCCAACCGTCTATGAAGGATGAGAATATATAATACCCGACGAACCTGGATTCTCTGTTGCAAACATCAACACCCCTTTTCAACACTATCTGCTCAAGGCTTATCGGAACGATTTGAAAAGAGGCATTGTAATTTACAAAACCTTCACTATACTGTGGAACAGAGCCGATGTTCAGCTTGTCCTTGCTGTTGGTGATCTCATTCGTTGTGCAATAGGGGTGTATTCCACGAAAGAAACACACACATATTTTTTCCTGTTCTTTTCCCTATCACCCAGCACAGCCGGATCAGATAGCCTGCCAGCTACAACAAAAATACAACCGGAACTTCGGGGTACAACCCTCTGTCTCCGCGGCAGGTTTCGGATAAAGGAGTCTATATATGTCGAGGATTTTACGTTTTCTTGAAGAAGAAAAAAAATGTCCGCATTGTGAACAGAAAATGTCCTGTTGTGAGGCGCCGCCGATTCATATAGGAGATGGTCTGGGCTGGGGGGCTGAGGTCCTCTTTATCTGTCTTAATGACAACTGTTCTGTTTTTCTCAACGGCTGGAAGACAATCGAAAAGCGCTATGGTCATCACGCCTCGTACCGCTATATGGAGCTTCCGGAAAGTAAGGAAAAGAACTATATGATGGTCGGAAACGCTGATGCCTTTAAGGCCAGTGTCATCAACAAGGAAGAACTGCTCGCCCAGAACGAGAGACATCAGCGGCAAAAAGAGATGAAAGCCGCTCTGCAGACCTGTGTTGCCGATCAGAATATCGAGCCGGTTCTGTTTTTGCTGCTTGATGAGGGTGCAGGTAAAGAATCACGGGGGAAGGCCGCGGATTGTATTGTGCCTCTGAACAACCTGGACTGTATTGATCCCTTGCGCAACCACAACTTTAAAGACCCTGCGCTGCAACAGAAAGTCAACAGCAGCCTGGCCCAATTGCTGAAGAAAAATTTCAAAAAAGAGTGCCCCCACTGCATGGAAATAATAAAGGCACAGGCGGTAAAGTGCAAACACTGCAGAGAGGATGTGTAAGGCCGGAGCGGGCCTCCCCCTTTCCGGCAACAGATTTCTCTGGCGTCTCTCAGCCGCCTGCCTTTTCCCTTGCATTCCTCAATTTGAAGGGGTATATAACGAAGTTTCTTAACGGCTCTGTGGTGGGCGTAGCTCAATTGGTTAGAGCACCTGGTTGTGGCCCAGGAGGCTGGGGGTTCAAGTCCCCTCGCTCACCCCATATGACTTCTGTCCGTCTCTGAGAGAGGCAACAATCCCATTGAGTTCTTCCTTGACTGCTCGAGAAACATTCGATACTCTTTTTTCTGCCCGAAGAGATTTCTTTTCTTCAGAGGCCTCTGAAAATCTCATCTATTTTACAGATGATACCGGCCTGCGATATGCGGCAAAGATCTTCCACGCCGACGAAAAGGCTCCTTCAATTGTCTTCTTTCCCTCCTGCCATTTCTCGTTGAGGGATCTTGAAACGATGGCAGAAGAATATACCAGGGCCGGGATCAACCTTCTCCTGCTCTCGTATAGGGCAGACAACAGCGCCGAAGAAGCACTCACTCTGCAGCAGTTTCTCGAAGATGCCGAGTGGTTGATCCTGCAATCCTTGTCCTGGCTTGAGGCAAGCGGATACACAGAGGGTGTCTTTGTTATGGGACAGTCGTTGGGGGCGGTGGCTGCGATTCATGTTGTCGAAGCAAACCCTCAGTCGTTCAAGGGGCTGTTTGTTGAAAGTGTCGTTCTCGGTACTGCCGATTTTTTGGATAATTTTAAAAAACTGCCGGAAGACTGTGAAAGGAGTGAAGATGATGCCTTGGGTTGCTGCCAGAAGATTGCTGGTATTACCCTGCCAACCTTTATCTTCCACGGTGCCCGGGACCGTCTGCTGCCGGTTACCGATGCCGAAAAACTCCAGGCCTCGAGTGGAGCACGAAGCAAACAGTTTTTTGTCGTTCCGGGATGCGAGCACAAAGAGCTCTATAAAAACGCAGGACCCCTCTATTTTCAGACCATCAAAAAATCTGTGGATACCGTTTGCGGCCTCAACACCTGGAGGCAACAACGAAAGAAGTTTCAACGAAACAAGAAAAAAATAGAAGGATGAAAAGGACGAACTACCTCTCCTGGGATGAGTATTTTATGTCTGTTGCCCTGCTCTCCGCCCAGCGCAGCAAGGATCCGAACACCCAGGTTGGCGCCTGTGTTGCTAACGAGCAGAATAAAATCGTCGGTGTTGGTTACAACGGCTTTCCGATTGGCTGCTCCGACGATGAATTACCCTGGAAACGACAGGGCGCTTTTCTTGAGACCAAGTACCCTTACGTCTGCCATGCGGAATTAAACGCCGTACTCAATTCAAACTCCACAGATCTGAGAAATTGCCGAATCTATGTCGGTCTTTTTCCCTGCAATGAGTGCACCAAGGTTATTATACAGGCGGGAATCAAAGAGGTTATTTATCTCTCTGACAAGTATCAGGATACCGATCAGGTCAAGGCCTCGAAGATGATGCTCGACATGTCTCCCGGAATCAGCTACAGGCAGCTTGAGACCAAACTGACGACCCTTGAGATCAACCTGGCGCCTTCTTCTTTTTTGTAATTGTTCCCTGCACAAACACCCAACGCTCTCATTTAACCCGCTTCAACCGGCTTCCTGTCGGTTTTTTCCTTGTCTGAACGCGCTCTTTTTTCGGGCTGTTACCTGCAAAATCAATAGCCTGAATAAAGTGTTCTTCACCGCGGATGGTGAAAATCTCTTTTCCAGACATCTGCTCGCTGCGCAGCGTGAGTATGGTTTTCTGCAACGGCATTGCCAGGATGCTTATGTGCAGATGCCACCATTCATCCCTGCGCGATGTATCCCGTTCTATATCGTCAACATGGGCATAGACCAGCTGTGGCCCCGGGGCATTGTCTGGCCTTGACAGAATCAGAATGGTATCGCCGATTTCGGTATGTTCTTTGAGGAGAATAGCCTGTCGCAGTTCATCAATGATTTTTTGCATTTGTCCTTTTTTTCTTGATTTGCCTCAGCGCAAACCTTGCGTCAATAATAACCAGTTCAGATTGTCTGTAGCTGCGCAGACACAGCCTTTCGTAATCCTGTATTCCGGCAGTAAGCGGCAGTAGCACCTCTCGTATGATAAGGTGAGATTTCTCTGCCTTTTCGGGCCGTTCAAGCTTGAGCAGTGTATCTATGAAGTAAAAGAGACGAACAAGCAATTCGCTTGTCCTCTCTACATTTAGATAGAGGAGTCTGTTGTTTTTTTCCTTGATCCCCGGATCTATTTTCCTGATCTGCGGATTTTTGACAAGAGAGTTTCGTGCGTTGTAGTCATCGACTATTTCTCGCAGAAGAGAGACACTGTTGCCGATAAAAAGGTAATTTTGCCAGAAACCACAGAGGGGTTGTATACCATCCTGCGGAGATTCTAACCAGTAGGAATAGATGACCGCTTCATAGATTTCTTCAAAGACGGGGGCGGCAAAGGCCTCTACAAGATCTTTGGCGAGGGTTTCTGCCTGCTCGGACGAGGCAAGAGGAATAACAGCCAGACATCTTGGAATGTGAAAAAAATTAGAACTGCCGGATGGTTCTATAAAGATGCCGACCTGATCGCCGAACAGGAGCGGCAAGTCACTCGGGGCTACTCCGGCAATCTTTTGCAGGCGATCCTGATAGGCATAGAGCAGCGTCTGGAATTCTTCAACAAGAAGCAACCTTGAAAGTATTGTCTGCAGCTCAGATCCGGTTGTCCAATACAACAGGAGCGGATCGTACAAGGAAAAATCAAGCACCCTGCTCTGTATCGGAGACAGGCTCTGCAGCCCTTCTTTCTTGTCAAAAACTTGAGGTCTGCCAGACAGGACAAGCCTGCTTTGCATAGTCTTTTTTGTCGACCAGTGTCCGTAAGTGAATGCGCTGTACACGGCAGGCAGTTTTTCGATCATTTTTTCAAGATACGGAATACCAGAAGACGAAAAAAGATGAACCATTTTTTGTAGTGACGACAGGGACAGGTAGCAAAGATGCTCTCTCTTTGTGTCATACAAGGCAAAAGCTTTGCCAAAATCGGCCCTGTCTGGCAGCCCGGCAATCTCGCCATCGTACGTATCAATGGCCTTTTTGAGCTGCCGCTCATCGTAGCTGGCGACCACCAGACCATCGATTGAGGCCAGTGCGATCACTCCATACCTGGTCGGAAGCCGTGCTATACGATAATTGCCATATTGGAAGGTGGTTCGCCTCCCCTGTCGTTTCTTTGCGAACCGTTCTACAAGAACATCGGTCCAGTCAATGTTTTCCCGCGGCTTTACGATAAAAAGAACATCACGTTTCAGCCACGTGACCAGAGAACGGCGGTCGACGTCCGAAGGCAGACGAAAGAGGGCGATACCAAGACGTCCTCTGAGCAGTTGGCCCAAAAGCGGCTCAGCAACAACCGTTTTCAACTCTTCTCCCAGGGCTTCAACAAGCTTTCCTGCGTTTTCTGTGAGCCCCAAAGAGGGCCCGACCCGTTGCAGGTCGATTGCCGCGAGCTGTTGCCCCAGCAGCGATCGTTTAAAAGCATCACTCGCCGCCAGACAATCATTTTGTTCAACGTAGAAAACGGCATCGTCTGCGACAAATCGCACCAGGTCTTTTTCAGCCTCACCGTCAAAACGAAATACCAGCAGATAGATAACAAGGAGAACCAGACAACCGTAGAAGACAAAACGATTCATATTCATTTCCCGCTACTCCTCTCCTGCTGTCTGAATTCCCCGGCAAAGCTGAACGGCTTCTGCAACATGGCTTGAATGGAGAGAAGACGAGGCATCAAGATCGGCAATGGTCCTCGATAATTTGAGAACCCTTGCGTAGGAGCGTGCCGACAGACCGAGTCGCTTGACGCTCTTTTCAAGAATGTTTTGTGAACGGCTGCCAAGGACGCAGTATCTCTCGATCAGTTCCTGGTTCATCTGGCTGTTGCAATAGATTTGGGGAATTGTACTGTAACGTTTTAGCTGGATCTCTCTGGCCCGGTTGACCCGTTTCTGTATCTCGGCCGAACGCTCTGCTTTTTCCTGCGTAGTCATCTCATCATATTCAAGCGCCGGGACCTCCAAATGGATGTCGATTCGATCCAACAGAGGCCCCGAGATCCGGGCCCGATATCTTCTGATGTCCCTGTCCGTACAAATACAGGAGTTTCGCACATCACCGAGAAAACCGCAAGGACAGGGATTCATCGCAGCAATAAGAGTGAAACGGGCTGGAAAGGTCAGGGTCATATTGGCACGGGCTATGGTAACCTCACCATCTTCGAGAGGCTGGCGCAAGACCTCCAGAACATTGCGTTTGAACTCGGGGAGTTCGTCAAGAAAAAGAACCCCGTTATGGGCAAGAGAGACCTCGCCGGGTTGGGGTATTTTACCTCCGCCGATCAATCCCGCATCCGAAATGGTATGATGTGGGGCCCGAAAAGGCCTTCTGTGCAGAGGTCCTGACGGCGACTGTTGTTTGGCTGATACCGAATGGACCCTGGTCGTCTCAAGGATCTCATCTCTGCTCATGCTTGGCAGTATCGTTGCAAAACGTCTTGCCAGCATGGTTTTGCCGCTGCCAGGCGGTCCCGAAAGCAGGATGTTGTGGCTTCCCGAGGCGGCGATCTCCAGCCCCCGACGTACCTGGTGTTGGCCTTTGACTTCACTAAAATCGACAGAATATTCCTGAAGGTGGTCCGCTGGTGATTCATCAGGCGTCAAGGGCTGGATCTCTGTTAGCCCGGCAAGAAACTCGACGGCCTCCTGCAAGACAGTCACCGGAATAATATCCAGATCGGCCGCCAGAAGACGAGCCTCCTGTCGTTGAGACGCCGGAATGATAATCCCTTGTAGACCGCGTTGCCGTGCGCAGAGCAGCATCGGTAGAATGCCGGGCACCTTATGTATACCACCATCAAGAGACAACTCCCCGACAATGCAGTATGTATCAGCCCTTTGGTTGTTCAAGGCCCCTGTTGCGGTCAGGATCCCGATGGCAATGGGGAGATCAAAGCCGGTTCCTTCCTTGCGGATGTCCGCGGGGGCGAGATTGACGGTAATTCTTCTGGCAGGAAAATCATAACCACAGTTTTTTATCGCCGCCTTTACCCTGTCCTTGCTCTCTCTGACCGCCCCATCCGGCAGACCAACCGTTGAAAAGACAGGCAGCCCGCTTGCGACATCAACCTCAACGGTTACCGGCCAGCCTTCTATCCCGACAACGGAACAGCTCAGTATCTTGGCAAGCATGGTATCGGCCTCAGCTTTGAGAGGGAGTGTTTACGGCATAGCAGGACATCAGCTCTTTGCTGTAACCGCCGTTTTTTTCTTCGTAGATATATAAGGGCGGCAGTATTTTCAGCCCTGGTCCAGCATTTTTTTTGCACTGCAGCAAAACCAGCTGGGCACCTTTTTTTTGATCTGGATAGGCGTAAACCGGTCTGAGTAGTTTTGGTTCAAGATGACACTGTTGTGCGACTGCGATAAGCCGACCCAGATTTTCGGCTGCATAAATGCAGTAGACATCGCCTTTGTTGCGTACGACATAGGAAGCCGCCCGAAGAAAATGCTGCAGGGTTGACAGCGTCTGATGCTTTGCCCTGTTCACCTCAGGGTTATGGTTGCTCCTTCCGGAATTTTCCGGATAAAAGGGCGGATTAAAAACCACACTGTCAAAGGACTCTGCGGCGATATGGTCAGCAATATCCTCTACATCACAATGCAGAAGGCTGACGAGGTCGTAAAACCCGTTTAAGGCCATATTTCTTTTTGCAAGATTGTAGAGCCGTGATTGCACCTCAACACCCAGGCAATCGAGGAGTCTCTCCCTCTGGCGATACAGCAGCAGCAAGAGAAGGATCCCTGATCCCGTTCCCAATTCAATCAGACGCTGCGGTTTTCTGCATTGCACAAAATGGGCAAGCAAGACTGCGTCCACAGAAAACCGATACCCATCCGCGTACTGTTCACAGACCAGTTCTCCTTCAAAGAGACTGTCCCGCTTGAGAATACAATCTTTTTGCGTACCAACAACCAATCACTTTTCTCCGTGTGAGGATGATTTCAGAGCAACGCAACGGCGTGATAATTATGGACAGATCAATCTAAAAAGTAAAATAAAAAAAGACAAAGACAGGTATTTTTTGCCTTTCGTTCCGGTTTGACTTTCCTGATTTTCTTCTTTCACGTGGTTGATACGCCGCCTGCGCATTCCTGGTTCATTCATTTTGGGGTTGTATTTACAGTTCATATTCCTTGCAGAAGGCTATTTCCCAAAATTTTTCCTCAGTAAATAGTAAGAGACTCCGGAGAGATATATACGAATAAGCAGACTGGGGCGGAGAGCTGTTGCAGTCTTCATTTGTTTTCTTTCCAAGAAGTGATTAAAAGAAAAAGAAGACGTTTTCTACGCATTACAAGCCAGATTTTTCAGAAGGGAGAAGGCGATGTACGATATCTTTGTAGACACACATTTTGCCGGAGCGCACCATTTAAGAGACTATCCTGGGGACTGTGAAACCCCGCATGGTCATAACTGGAAGGTCAAGGTCACCGTCCGGGCATCAGACGTCGATGAGCTCGGTATGGGAATTGACTTTACCGTTTTAAAAAAAGTGGTGAAAAAGGCCATTGATAAGCTGGACCACAAGGATCTTAACACCCTGCCCTACTTCGAGCATAAAAATCCATCTTCAGAGCATATCGCTGAATTTCTCTACGATCAATTACAAGAAGAGCTGCACTCTGACAGATATCACCTCTACAGTGTCCGCGTTATGGAGACAGACACCCAGGGCCTGATCTACTACGGGAAGCCCTGAACCTTGAAATACTCAAAAAGTATTTACAATAGGTCTCTTTCGAGGATATTGCCAAAACCGATATTATGAGATTGAGGAAGTCTCGGCCTTTTTTTCATAAATGACATCATATTATCGAGGTTAATTGAAAAATGCTGAAAACGATCCCCGTCGAACAAGCCGTTGGTATGGTTCTGCCCCACGACATCACTGTTATTGTCAAGGATGTGAAAAAAGGGGTCGCCTTCAAAAAGGGGCATATCATCCGTTCAGAAGATGTTGAACCACTCAAAAAGCTGGGAAAGGATAATATATACGTCCTCTCTTTAACAAAAGAGGAAATTCACGAAAACGAGGCTGCCACTCTGCTGGCCACTGCCATCTCAGGTACTGGCATCCTGTATAATACAGCCCCCCGGGAGGGGAAAATTACCCTGAGGGCGGCCTTTGATGGTATTCTTAGAGTGAAGACAGAGGCCCTTCGTGATTTTAACATGCTCGGTGAGGTTATGTGTGCCACCTTGCATAATTACACGCCAGTCAAATCCGGAGAAATCGTCGCCGCAACCCGTATGATTCCGCTGGTAGCGTCAAGAGATCTTGTCGATACAGCAACACAGATCGCAGATGATGCCGGCAGTCTGGTATCTGTACACACTCTTTCAAGCCAGAAAATAGGTCTGGTTATTACAGGCAACGAAGTCTATTATGGACGAATCGAAGACCGTTTTGAGGCGGTGCTCAGGAACAAGGCTGCACAATACGGTTCACGCGTGCTTTGTGTCAAAAAGGCACCCGACAAAAAAGCCCGTATCGCCGCGGAAATAAAGAATTGTATCGCAGAGGGGTGTGATCTTGTTATCACCAGTGGCGGTATGTCTGTTGACCCCGATGATGTCACGCGGGAAGCTATCATGGATGCCGGTGCCCATTCGGCTGTTTACGGTACTCCGGTATTACCGGGAGCCATGTTTTTAAGCGGGAAGATTGGTGAAATCCCCATTCTGGGGATGCCTGCCTGCGGTATGTTTCACAAGATAACCGTGTTTGATCTTGTATTGCCAAGAATACTTATCGGAGAGTCCATTGGTCGCAAAGAGCTGGCCGAGCTTGGGCATGGGGGACTGTGCCGCAATTGCAAAACCTGCCACTTCCCGGTATGTGATTTTGGAAGATAATCCTACTCACCCGTCTGCACAAATCGTCTCAGGCTGGTCTTTCTGCACGGTCTGAGACGCCTTGTCAGGAAGTATCTTGCGTCAGTAATTCCAGCGCCACACTGGCCGCTCTTTTTGAGGCCCCGGGGCGGCCGAGTTTGTCACAAACCCCCTGCAGGGCCTCCAGCATCTCTTTTCTTCGCCGATCATTGGTTACCAGTTCGAGGATTTCATGTCCAATATTCTCGGCACAGACCTCAGCCTGGAGCAGTTCCGGAACAACTTTTTCGTCGGCGATAAGATTGACCAGAGAGAAAAATTCCAGTTTCACCAGGAGCTTGGCAAGAAGATGGCTCAACGGTGCAAGCCGATAGGCCACGACCATAGGAATCTTGAGCAAGGCCAGCTCCAGGGTTACGGTACCTGATGCGGCAACAACGCAGTCGCAGGCAGCCATAAGGTTATAGCGATGCTCGTTGATAAGCCGGATATCCAGATCATCCGTGGAATACAACCCTGCCCTCTTGTAGATATCAAGTTCCAACAACGGTGATTGCGGGAGCAAAAAGCTTACTTTCTGGTTCAACCTTGTTTGCACCCATCTGGCAGCTTCGATAAATCGCGGCAACAGAGAGAGCACCTCCTTTGAACGACTACCAGGCAAAAGACCGATAATCTTTCTGTCTGCGGCGATGGCCTGTGAAGTCAGAAACTGCTCTCTGGTTTGTGTGGTTCTGACCGAATCCAGAAGAGGATGTCCGACATAGGTTGCGGCAAGGCCCCGCTCTCTGAAGAAGGCCTCTTCAAAGGGAAGAATCACTCCAAGACGATCCACCCTGGCGGCGATCGTTTTGACCCTGCCTGATCGCCACGCCCACACCTGGGGACAGATATAGTAAAAAACTCGAACTCCTTGTTTTCTAGCGTATTTGGCAAGCAAAAGGTTGAAATCGGGCAGATCGATTATCACCAGTAGATCCGGTCGTTTCTCGCGCAGAGCCTTGCGCAGTCGCTGCTGGGCGCGCCAGATATCTTTGCCTTGCGCAACAATCTCAACAATTCCGACAACACTCAGGGTCTCCGCGGGTACAAGGATCTCTACTCCAACAGACTCAAGCCTTGGACCGCCCATACCGAAAAAAGTCAGATTCGGGTCAATCTGTCTCATAGCACGCACAAGATTTGCGGCATGCAAATCTCCGGAGGCCTCTCCGGTTACGATCATGATCCTTTTGCCCATAATCTCTTGTCAGACTGGCTCATTCTGTAGTGTCGTAAATACAGGCTTTTTCTGTTGTTCTTCGACTTGTTTCAATATCTTAAGAGCAACATCAAGGGCACTGCAGGCCTCTTTGCCGGAAACCACCGGCTGTTTTCTCATTCTCACCGCCTCGAGAAAAGACTGTATCTCTAACAGCAAGGCATCACTCTCAGAGAACGATTCTTTAGAGACGGTCTGTCTGGGCATGCCGTTTTCTTCACGTTCTGCCAGAAGCTGTACCCGTGTCAGTTTTTTATTGCCAAAATCCAGATGAAGGAAGGTCCTATCCTGAAAGATACGCATTTCCCTGCTGTTACTGCGGGAAACCCGGCTTGCGGTAACCTCGGCGGTGGCGCCATTTTCAAAAACAAGCCGCGCACTGACCATATCGTTGGTCTTGGTGGCAATTCGCCCTCCTGTTGCCTGGATCTCTGCCACAGGTGACTGAACGCTGTGCAGTATGATATCAAGATCATGTATCATAAGATCAAGGACAACATCAACGTCGGTGCCTCTGGGGTTGAAGCCGGCGGTTCTTTTGCTGTCGATAAATATCGGTGAATTCAGATAGGGTACTGTTGCCAGATATGCCGGATTAAAGCGTTCAAGATGCCCGATCTGAAAGACGCAGTCTTTTTTCTCTGCCCTGCCGATCAAATCTTCTGCCTCAGCAACCGATGGGCTTATCGGTTTTTCCAGGAGCACATCCACACCATAGTCGAGAAAATCTGCCGCCACCCTGTGGTGATACTGTGTCGGTACGGCTATTGATACTGCATCAATTCCGCTTAAAATATTCTTGTAGTCGCTATATGCCTTACAGCCACATTCACCGGCTACCCGCCGTGCCTGCTGGGCATCAATATCGACAACAGCCGTCAGATCGACCTCGGGAAGCATTGCGTATTTCTGCGCGTGAAAACGACCGAGATAGCCGACACCTATTACTGCAACCTGTATTTTTTTCATATATTACAACCAGAAAAGTTACGCTGTAGACAGCCATCAAAGATGGTATACAATTCGATACGACACAACGCCGGAAGAGCAGAAGAACCTCCAAAAAATCAGATGTACAAGTTGAGGAAGCTGCGGAGGCGCAGAAGATTTTTTCGAGGACTCCGTATTCCTTCAAACTGAAGATACGTTGCAAGGGCAGACAACAGCGAGGCAAACAAAGAGACTAAATCCCAAGATAGGCCTTTTGGATATCCGGATTCTTCAGAAGCTCTTTTGCCGGGCCGGTTATGGTTATCCTGCCTGTCTCGATAACATAGCCCCTGTCGGCGATATGCAGGGCCTGGTTTGCATTTTGCTCGACAAGAAAGATCGTGGTATTACTCACCTTGTTTATCTGTTTTATGATCTCAAAAATCTGTTTTATGACCAGAGGCGCAAGCCCCATTGAGGGTTCATCAAGCAGCAGCAGCCTCGGACGGGCCATAAGCGCCCTGGACATGGCAAGCATTTGCTGTTCGCCACCGCTCAGTGTTCCGCCATCCTGGTTTTTACGTTCTGCCAGTATTGGAAACAGCTCAAAGACATAGTCCAGATCTTTTTTTATTTCCGCCCTGTCATCGCGTAAAAAGGCCCCCATGTCGAGATTCTCACGGACGGTCAACTGAGGAAAGATACGCCGCCCTTCGGGGACCTGACAGATACCCATTTTCACAATTTCATCAGGAGCCTTAGCGTTAATGAGTGTATCGTTATAGTGGATTGTTCCGCTGCGTACCGGCACGACCCCTGAGATGGTCATCAGCGTCGTGCTTTTGCCGGCGCCGTTGGCACCGATCAGGGTAATAATTTCGCCCTCGTTGATCTCAAGGCTTACGTCTTTGAGGGCGACGATATTTCCGTATCCGGCCTGTACGTTTTTCAGTTTAAGCATCGATGTCCTCACCCAGATAGGCTTTGATGACTTCGCGATTGTTTCTAATGTCTGCAGGAGCACCTTCGGCAATTTTCTTACCGTAATCCATAACATAAATACGATCCGAAAGGCTCATGACAAGTTTCATGTCATGCTCAATAAGCAAGATGGCCTGGCCTTCGTCGTTTATTTTACGGATAAGCGCATCAAGTGCTGCGGTCTCCTGTGGGTTCATTCCTGCGGCGGGTTCATCAAGCAGTAGTAACTGAGGCTCTGTGGCCAAGGCTCTGGCAATCTCCAGCCTTCTCTGGGCTCCATAGGATAAATTCTCGGCAAACTCATTGGCAGAATCTTCCAGCTCGAATTTTTCAAGCAATCGGTAGCTGAATTCAAGAATTTCCCTCTCTTCCTTTCGTGTTGCGCGGTCTCTGAATATTGCTCCAAGGATAAAGGATCTGGTTCTGCAGTGACGGCCGATCATGACGTTTTCAAGAACCGTCATCTGTGGAAACAGGCGGATATTTTGAAAGGTGCGGGCCAGGCCCTTTTCGGTAACCGTATTCGGCTTGAGCCCCTTGAGGCTGATGGTGGTTTCTTTGCCGGCCTCTCTCAAAAAGAGATCACCACCGGTCGGTGAGTAGATACCGGTAACACAGTTGAAAAAGGTCGTCTTTCCGGCACCGTTGGGTCCGATAAGGGCCACAATTTCTTCAGGAAAGACTTCCAGATCCAGATGGTTAAGGGCACGAATGCCACCAAAATCCATAGTAAGATCGGCTACTTTGAGGATTGGGCTAGTCATCTGTTTTTGCCCCGGCGAATGTTTCTCTGTCAACGGTATAGGTCCTTCGGATATTAGAGATAAGCCCCTGGGGGCGAAAAACCATCATTGCCACCAGAATCCCGCCGAAAGCGAGCATTCTGTACTCAGACAGGGTCCTGAGATACTCTGGCATCAAGATTAAAATGAGTGCGCCCAGAATAACACCAACAATCGAGCCCATACCACCGAGTACGACAATGGCCAAAATAATAGCAGACTCCAGAAAGGTAAAACTTGCGGGATTGATAAAGGTTGTCTTTGCCGCAAAGACAACGCCCATAACCCCTGCCCAGAAAGCACCAAGCGAAAAAGCAACGAGCTTTGTCTTGCGTTTGTCTATGCCCATGGCCTGACAGGCAATTTCATCTTCTCTGAGGGCAATCCAGGCTCTGCCAAGGCGAGAATCCTGGAGTCGGTTCACGATGAAAATGGTCACTATCACAAAGGCGACCATAAGGTAGTAGACGTAGAGGATGGATTGATCAAGCGTCAATTCTATGCCAAAGAATCCCGGCCTGGAGATATTTGAAATGCCGCTCGGTCCGGAGGAAAACTCATTCCAGTTTTCGAGGACCAGTCGAATAATCTCCCCAAATCCCAAGGTGACAATGGCCAGATAATCTCCCCGAAGTCGGAGAACCGGGAAGCCTAAAAGGATGCCAGCCATCGCCGCGAGGCAGCCTCCGAGAGGGGCAACGGTCCAGAACCCGAGGCCGAAATGGCTGTTCAGCAAGGCGTATGAGTACGCACCCACTGCGTAAAAAGCGACAAAACCCAGATCTAACAGCCCTGCCATACCAACGACGATGTTCAGTCCCAGTCCGAGGACAACGTACATCAGAGCGGTAATCATGATGTTGGTCTGGTAAGTATCAAAAGCCAAAGGAAATCCTATTGCCATGGCCAATAGTACCAGGCTGACAGTCCATTTCTGTCTTGGATTGGCGAGGACCATGTGGATTATTGGCGCCAAATCGAGCGATACCTGGCCTCCAGACTGCTGCCTCTTGTTTTTCAGAAACTTGAAGAAAAGAAACAGCAGACGGATCACAAAGACACCAACACCCACATAGAGGATGTTTTTCCAGCGCCAGTCCATCGTTTTTTCAATGGAATTGACCCGTACAACCATTATCGGAAAGGTTAAAAAAACAAACCACAGCGAAATCAGAGCGGTTCGTACAAGTTCTTTTCGAATGATACCTACCATCGCAAGCTATACCTTTTCTGTTTCAGCCTTGCCGAGAAGACCGGATGGTTTGAAGATAAGAATAAAAACGAGCAGCGAGAAGGCAAAAACATCTTCATAGTCACTTGACACATAGCCTGTGGCAAAACTCTCGGTCAGCCCAAGTACCAGGCTGCCGAGAACCGCACCCGGGATAGAACCTATTCCACCGAGTACCGCGGCGGTAAAGGCCTTGATCCCGGCGATAAAACCGATATAGAAATTGATCATCCCGACATGCGAGGCAATAAGCATCCCGCCAATGGCAGCCAGGGCCGAACCGATGATAAAGGTGGCCGAGATCACCGAATTGACGTTTATTCCGACAAGGGTTGCCATTGTCCTGTCCTGGGCCGTGGCCCGCATTGCCTTGCCAATCCGCGTACATTTAATCACATAGGTCAGAATAAGCATCACCACGGTTGTGGTGATCAGAATAACCACGTCCGAAGAGCCGACGATATGTGCATATGGTTCCATAAAGTCAAAATCGGGGATGAGCTGTGGAAAAGGCAGGAAGTCAGATGTTTGCGCGAGAAGCACATAGTTCTGCAAAAAAATTGACATACCAATGGCGCTGATAAGGGGCGAAAGTCGTGGTGCATGGCGAAGAGGCTTATAGGCCATCTTTTCGATGGTATACCCATAAGCGCTTGACCAGACGGCGGCGGCCAGGCCTGCCAGAACAACAATGGCCAGCAGAGGAAAACCATAGATAGAGAGAACCGTGGCCACAATAAAAGAGGTAAAGGCCCCTATCATATAAATTTCCCCGTGAGCAAAATTTATAAGGCCAATTATTCCGTACACCATCGTGTAACCAAGGGCAATAAGGGCGTAAATCGCTCCCCTGGTGAGTCCGCTGAATAAAAGTTCTATAAAATAATCCATTGGCAGCCAAAAAAGAACCCGAAGCCGAGGCTACGGTTGCCTGGCTTCAGGTAAGGTAACAGGTTCTGTGTGAGAGGTGATTCAGGAGGCGGGGCCTTTGGGGCCTTCAGCCTGCAAACAGTACTGCCAGGCTGTTGGTAAATCCTCGTCCAAAGGAACACCGCCTCGATGATCCGGGCTCCTTCACAGACTCTAGTTATTGGATTCTACAGCTCAACAAAGGTTCCATTCTGTACCTGATAGATAGAAAAGCCAACTCCAATGGCATCTCCATTCTCGGCAAAATAGATTGAACCTATGGGGGTATCGACCTTTTCGGTATGCAGAGCCTTTTTCACTGCTTCCAGCTCGGTGGTATCTGCTTTTTCTATAGCATTCAGCAGAGCCAGAGTCGCTGAGTAGGCGTTTTCAAAAAAAGCGCCAGGATCGGTACCATACTTCTTCTTATGCTCTTCTTTTGCCTGGATGGAAAGAGGATTTTTGGTCGTATCTTTTGGCCCGGAGGCGTAGACGCCTTCTGCGCTTTTCCCGCCAACCTTGATAAAGGTCTGGTCCTTGACACCGTCATCGGAAATAAACTCGGTCTTCAGTCGTTTCTTACGCATCATGCTGACCACCTTGGATGCCTCGGGATGATACCCTCCAAAGATGACAATATCAGCCTTTGAACGCTTGATTTTTTGTACGATCGCTGAATAGTCTACGGCCCCTGGAGTGACCCCTTCATAGAGCACAACCTCACCCTTCCCGATTTTTTCGATAAAGGACTTGGCAAATTCGGCAAAGCCCTTACCATAATCGCCCTTGTCGTGGACAATAGCGATTTTTTTGTAATTCAAATTGTTCAAGACAAATTCGACATCCAGCTTGGCCTGTGCATCATCCGGGGCGATGGTCCTGTAGAAATTTGGATATTCACCACTTTGGGTCAGCTCAGGACTGGTTGCTGAAGGAGACATAACCAGGATATTTGCGTTCTTGTAGATGGGGAGAGCGGCCTTGGTCGCACCGGAACAGATATGTCCAAGGACAACATCGACACCGCCTGAAACGAGCTTAGTCGCCGTATTGGTTGCAACTTCCGGCTTACAGACGTCGTCTTCAATCAGAAGTTCTACCTTTTTGCCGTTAATTCCTCCGGCAGCATTAACCTTTTCAACGACCAGCGTTGCGGCATTGACCGTTGGCAGGCCGTAAGAAGCGAGGTCACCACTATGGGCACCGGCAACCCCGAGCTTAATTGTATCAGCTGCGGATGCAGCGCCAGACAGCAAAACAGTGGCACAGCAGCCAGCAACCAGGGAAAACAACAGACGCTTTGACGTGAGCTTCATTCTTTCCTCCATTCGCTGTTTTTTATGAAATTCCCGCAATCAATCGGGCTCCAGACAAAAGAGCGAGCAAATATCTTGCGGCCATGATACTAGTCTTTTATAGAAAGTTGTACAGAAATACAACATTGGAATTTTTCAGCATACTTTTTTCTTCAGCAAAAAACCATGATAAACAAGCACAAGACCCTGTTTTTTTTCGGCAGACCCGTTGCGCCGCTGTATGCCGGTGTGATGAAGATCCGGGAATGGTTGTATAAATCCGGTTTTTTCGAGCAAATACAGTTCCCCGTTCCTGTCGTCTCTGTGGGTAACCTTATGCTCGGTGGTACCGGCAAAACACCAACTGTCATCCATATCGCCAGACTGTTACGAAACCATGGTTACCGGCCTGCGGTTGTCAGCCGTGGCTATAAGGGTAGCTCCAAGGCCCCGTACACCCTGGTCAGCGATGGGACGACGATGATCAGCACAGCTGATACGGCTGGAGACGAAGCCGTTATGATGGCAAAACAGCTCTCCAACATACCGATATTGGTTGGCAAAAAACGTGCTATTCCATGTCGTTATGCGGTAGAGAGTCTTGAGGCAGATTGTATCATCCTCGACGATGGTTTTCAGCATCTTGCCGTTGCCCGGGACATTGATCTGGTTCTCTTTGACTCGACAAACCTTGCCGGAAACAGCAGGGTCTTTCCAGGCGGCCCTCTTCGAGAACAGGTATCTTCGCTGAAACGAACCTCAGCCTTTCTGCTCACCGGCAGGACCGGTGCAAACGTACAAAGGGCCGATACCTTTGCCGAACTGCTGCAAACACGCTTTACAGAGATCCCGGTCTTTTCGTCAACCTACTCCGAGCCCTTTATTACCGATATCAAAGGGAAAAGAGTTGACGCCAGGTTGCTGAAACGTCCCTTTTTGTTCTCTGCTATTGCCAATCCCGAGCGTTTCGTAACCAGCGTATCAGACCTCGGGCTTTTTGTGACGGACTCGACGGCCTTTGCCGATCATTTCTCTTACAGCCAAAAAACAGCGGCTCTCCTAGAGGCAAAAGCACTGGGCGCAGAGGCCGATTGTCTTCTTACCACTGCCAAGGATGCTGTTAAACTTGAAGGACTGAATTTTTCCAGAGCTGTGTACGTATTTCATCTCCAGCAGTCACCGGGCAAAGATTTTGATGATTATCTGCTTACAACCCTCAAGGATCTGGAAGAGACACAATCAAAAAATAACAGATCCTTTCACACATCTCTTTGAGAGCATCTGAGCAAGAGATCCTGCGAAGATATTCCGGCTAATCTGTCTGTTGCAGGCGATAGAGAAGCCATTTACGTCGCCAGGGAAAAGAAGTCGCTGGCAGCTCTCTTTCTATTGTACTCTTCAGGCTGCGCGCCGCATCTGATGAGATTTCACGGCAGACGAAATCAAACCAGCTCCCGTTCTGGTCGGCAAGCCAGGGCTTGAGCCAATGGCTGCTTGGCACAAGTTGTTCCTCGATTTCAATCTGCCGCCAGTCTTTCAGGGAAAGCCCTTTTATCTGCTCAAAATCGCGCTGTTCGGGCACTACAACCTTTTTTCTGTAAAAGGCGTCCTCCGCCTTTTGTACTGTATCAAACAGATCTTTTGCAATTCTGTCTTCAAGGAGATTGCTGAGCCTGCTACCATAACCAGGTAGTGGAACACAGCCGGTGATCCAGCCTTGTTTTGCAAGTCGGCTGGCAAAAGGATCGATCAAAAGCTCGTTGTCTCTCTTATACGAACCATCAACAACAATATGCTCCCAATACAGACCGGCAAGGTGTTCATTCTCGAAAATTGTTGTCTCAGACAGTGCTCCCTGCACAATCAAAGGCCGCTCCACCTCCGGCAGACCCTCCAGAGAAAAGGATACCAGATCCTCGAACTCTGCGTTTTCTGCGATGGCGGTGAGCCCACCTTCCGGGACCTTTTTATAGAGCTCCCAGAAGAGCCCGCTCGAGCGCAAAGGCAGCAAAAGGATACGATCCGCGCGCCTGATCTGCATCGAATCGACTACGGTCTGCAATAATCTTCTGCGTGGGCCCAGTGCCCCTTGGGTCCTGCGAATCCAGAGATCCTTTTTCTCGTCCAGCGGAGAAAAAGAGAGGTTTTCCGGCTCCTGAGCAAACATCAGCTCAAGCTGTTCTTGCCTTCTGCGAATAACCTCGTGCTGGATCTGCCCTTCATAGCCTCTGGCCGTTGGCTGATAAAAGATACTTCCTTTCAAAGAGCCCGGGAGATATTGTTGTGCTATCCAATGATCGCGAAAGGCGTGCGGATACTGATACCCCCTGCCATGCCCGAAACTCTTTTTATCCCGGCTGGGATCGCGGAGATGGTTGGGTACCGTTGCCTCCTCCTCTCCCACGCTTTGCAGGGCATCAAAATAGCCCATACAGGAGTTTGATTTGGCGCAGGTGGCCAGATACAGGGCTGCCTGAGTCAGGTGAAACTGCCCCTCCGGCATTCCTACCCTGTCGTAGGCCGAGGCCGCAGAAACAACAACCCCAAGGGCATTGGGATCGGCCATCCCCACATCCTCACTGGCAAGGATCAGCATCCGCCTTAAGATATAGCGGGGATCTTCGCCTGCCCTGATCATACGGGCCATCCAATAGAGGGCTGCATCCGGATCCGAGCCGCGCAGAGACTTGATAAAGGCACTGATGGTATCGAAATGGTAGTCCCCATCCTTGTCATAGAGAATGGCCTTGTGTTGAATACTCTCCTCGGCCGTGGCAAGAGATATAGATATTTTGCTCCCCTCTTCTGGCGGAAAGCTCTCAGGGGTTGTCTCAACGGCCAGCTGAATGGCATTGAGCAGTGATCTGGCATCACCGGAGGCAATACGTATCAGATGCTCGAGAGCGCCCTCGGCAAATTCGACCTGCCAGCGCCCATATCCTCTCTGTTTGTCGGTCAGCGCCTGATCGGCTATCTTGCGCAGATCCTCTTCGTTTAAGGCAAGCAGTTGAAAAACCCGGCTTCTGCTGACCAGGGCCTTGTTCACCTCAAAAAAAGGGTTCTCGGTGGTTGCTCCAATGAGGATAATGGTCCCCTTTTCAACCCAGGGCAGAAGCGCATCCTGCTGAGATTTATTCCAGCGGTGTACCTCGTCGATAAAAAGGATGGTGCGCTGAAAGCTCATCTTTTGCAGTTTTTTTGCCGTGTCAATTGCCTCTCTTAAATCCTTGATACCACTGAGCACCGCATTCATTGAAACAAAATGCGAGGCGGTTCGGTTGGCTATCACCTGGGCAAGGGTGGTTTTTCCGGTACCGGGCGGTCCGGAAAAAATCAGCGAAGAGAGCTGGTCCGCACGGATGGACCGACGCAGGAGCTTTCCTTCGCCCAGGATATGGTCCTGACCGATATACTCGTCAAGATTGCGAGGACGCATTCTATGGGCAAGGGGCTCAGAGCTTTGTGTCGCGTGGGCAAGGAGATCCATATACAGTCCTCAATAAAAAACAAGCAAAGAGAGCTGTTATACTCTTTGCCGAAAAGATGTTTCGAACACTGTACTATAACGACACTGCTTATGCATTGTCGTATGAAAAAATCATAATGATTTGTTCCAGCGCCTAAAATACTCGTTTCTGAGGTCAAGTTAGGTTGTCTTTAAAAAAGGTGTGCACTCTTCGTTTATCTGTTGACACCATCAGAAATACACTTTATATTGTGGTATGAGTAGACCAGCATACTCTGGAGAGTTGCAAATAGAATCAAAACATACCGCCAGGGCCGTTCGGTAGCGGCTTGAGTATTGGCCATTTTTGAGGAAAGGACTATGACAGCGTATACAGATCCCCAGCCAGAGACTTCTTTCTTTTTTTCAGAGATAAAAAAACGTAACAACCAACGTGTACCTTTCAAGGCAGAAAAGATTGTTTCGGCCATCGAGAGAGCAGGTCAGGCGACCGGCGAATTTTCGCTTCCCGAGGCAAGACGACTGACCATTCGCGTACTGAACAGCGCCTACGAGCTTTTTCAAAATTCACCTCCCAGCGTTGAAGAGGTACAGGATATCGTTGAAGAAACACTTCTTGCCTCCCCTTTCAAAAATACCGCCCGCGCCTATATCCTCTATCGGGAGCGGAGAACTCAGGCACGAAAACTTGTTGAACAGGCTGATATTCAACTGGTCGACAACTATCTCGACCGCCTTGATTGGCAGGTCAAAGAAAACAGTAATATGGCCTATTCGCTGCAAGGTCTCAACAACTATGTCGCCAACGAGGTGAGCAAGAACTACTGGCTCAACAGGATATATCCGGCAGAAATCAAGCAGGCGCATACGACCGGCGACCTGCATATTCATGATCTGGGCCTCCTCTCTGTCTACTGTGTCGGCTGGGATCTGCAGGATCTCCTGCTCAACGGTTTTCGCGGGGTTCCTGGCAAAGCTGAATCTGCGCCGCCGAAGCATTTTCGCAGTGCACTGGGACAGATCGTAAACTTTTTCTATACCCTGCAGGGAGAGGCAGCCGGCGCCCAGGCCTTTTCCAGCTTTGATACCCTGCTCGCTCCGTTCGTACGTGAAGACCAACTCTCTGCCAAAGAGGTCAAGCAGGCCATTCAGGAATTTGTGTTTAATCTCAATGTCCCGACCAGGGTCGGCTTTCAGACACCTTTTACCAACCTGACCATGGATATCCAACCGCCCTCGACCCTCGCCGACACAGAGGTCATACTTGGCGGTAAGAGACAAAAACAGACCTACAGCGACTACCAGGAAGAGATGAACCGTATTAACACCGCTTTTCTTGAGGTCATGGCTGAGGGTGACGCCAATGGCCGGGTATTTACCTTTCCGATACCAACATACAATATTACACCTGATTTTCAGTGGGATAACCCAAATCTCGAGAGTCTTTGGAAGGTTACAGCCAAGTACGGGATCCCCTATTTTGCCAACTTTATCAATTCCGATCTCTCGGTTGAAGATACCCGTTCGATGTGCTGCCGTCTGCGACTTGACACCCGTGAACTCGAAAAACGCGGTGGCGGACTTTTTGGTGCCAATCCTCTGACCGGATCGATTGGCGTGGTCACCATCAATCTGGCAAGTCTCGGCTATGAGGCGGCAAACGAAGAACAATTCTTCGCCTTACTTGGCAAACGCCTCAATATCGCCCGCAACAGCCTTGAGATCAAGCGCTCAGCCCTTGAAGGCTATACCGCAAAGGGGCTCTACCCCTATACCAGATACTATCTGCGTGACATCCATACACGGTTTGGAAGCTATTGGAACAACCATTTTTCGACCATCGGTATCATTGGTGCCAATGAGGGTCTTATTAACCTCTTTGGGGAAGATATAGGAACCCCGAAAGGACAGAAATTTGCCCTCTCAATCCTCAACCATATTCGGGCTCGTCTGCAGGAGTTTCAAGAGGAAACCGGCAACTATTACAACCTTGAAGCCACACCTGCAGAAGGCACCGGCTACAGGCTTGCCAGACTTGACAAAAAAAGATATCCAGACATGAGGCTCTCTCTTTCCGGCGGCAGTGAAGACCTCCCTGTCTACACAAATTCAACGCAGCTGCCGGTCAACTACAGCAATGATATCTTTACAGTCATGGATCTGCAGGATTCTTTACAGACCAGATATACCGGCGGAACGGTACAACATATCTTTCTTGGCGAGGCTGCCCCGGATCCTCTGGCACTCAGGGACTTTATACGTACCATTTTCGAGAATTATCATATGCCGTATATCACGATTTCCCCGTCTTTTTCTATTTGCCCTGCGCATGGCTATCTCAACGGAGAGGTAACAGTCTGCCCAAATTGCCAGGAGAAAACAGAGGTCTACTCCAGGGTCGTTGGTTACCTGCGCCCTGTACAGCAATGGAATGAGGGTAAACGTGCTGAATTTACCAGGCGCAGTCTCTATGTGGCAGAAGTGCCATGATTCTCGGAGGCTACCAGCCGCTCTCGCTCTGTGATTTTCCTCAAACGCCGTCGGCTGTGCTGTTTTCACAGGGGTGTAACTGGAGATGCAGCTATTGCCATAACAAGGAGTTGATCCCCCGGTCGCCACAAAGCCCGACTCTGGATTTTACGTCTGTTCTGAAAACCCTTAAGCGTCGGGCTGCTCTGTTGCGTGGAGTGGTTTTCACCGGTGGCGAGCCGACACTGCACAAGGACCTGCCCTCCTGCATCGCCTCTGTCAAAAAGTTGGGATTACCCGTTAAACTCGACAGTAATGGTTCTCAGCCTGCGGTTCTCGAGACCCTTGTCAGACAGGGGCTTGTCGATTATATTGCCATGGACATCAAGGCCCCGCTCTGCAAATACGAGCAAATAACCGGCTGCCCTGTAGACCTGGATGATATAAAAGAGAGCATCAACCTTATCGCCACCAGCGGGATTGCACATCAGTTCAGGACAACCTGGCCCAAAGAGCTTCTCTGCAGGGCAGATATTGACGAGATACAGACCTTTCTCCCCAAGGCTTCAGACTACGTCCTTCAAAAATGCCGGCAGCCTGAACAATAAAACGGATTTTTACTCGGCAAGAGTTTGGCTGTTCATGAAAAATTCGGATTGATCCTGCAATGTCTCCCCCCTCCCGCCGCCAGCTTATTCTTGTTTTTCTGGTCAAGCTCCTGCTCAATATCGGGCGGCGCTTTGTCTACCCATTTGCCCCGGCCCTGAGCCGTGAACTGGCCGTTCCGGTCAGTGCGATTACCTCAATTATCGCGGCAGGCCAGTTTTCTTCTCTTTTGGGTATATTTTCCGGCCCTCTGGCAGACCGATACGGTAATATCAAGATGATGCGAACGGGTTTGCTTGCGCAGGTTCTGGGAATGCTTCTTTGCGGTCTTATCACCAGCTATTGGGTCGTTTTTGCAGGACTTATCCTCGCCAGTCTGGGAAGGACAATATTTGACCCAGCGCTTCAAGCCTATATCGGAGCCAATGTCCCTTACCAAAAAAGGGGGCGGGTCATGGGCTTTATCGAAACCGCCTGGTCAGGATCAACCTTGATCGGAATACCGCTATTTGGCCTTGTCGTTGAACATTACGGACTGAAGGCCTCCTTTTGGGTCATTGCCCTGCTTTCTGCCCTCAGTCTTGTTGCCGTCGGCCGGAGTTTTAGGCCAAAAACCACAAGACAAATGGACCTGGAGGCAAACCAGACAGGCCTGTTACGGGGCATTATTGGCCTTTTTGCCCATCGCAGGACAGCCGGAATACTGCTCTTTGCCTTTTGTATCTCGCTTGCCAACGACAGCCTGTTCGTCGTCTATGGATTGTGGTTTGAAGATGCCTTTGCCCTCAGCCTGGTCAGTCTCGGTTTCAGTACCATTGCCATTGGCAGCGCTGAGCTTCTTGGCGAGCTCTGCACCGCCTCCCTCTCCGATCGCATCGGGCTTTCCAAAATGATCAGCCTCTGTCTTGCCTGCGCGATTATTGCCTACCTTCTGCTTCCGATTATTGGTTTTTGTCTTACCTCTGCCATGGCCGGTCTGTTCTGTATCTTTTTCTTCTTTGAGATCATTATGGTCACCAGCTTTTCTCTAAGTTCCGAGCTGTTGCCCAGAACAAGGGCAACCATGATGGCTGGTTTTTACGCGGTCTCAGGTCTTGGCAGGATGTCTGGGGTTTTTCTAGCAAGCAGCCTGTGGGAGATGGGGGGTATTGTGGCTGTTGCCTTGACGAGTGCCCTGTGCACAGCGCTGGGTTTTGTCTTTTTTCGTTGGGCAATCCATCGATGGCGGCCGGCATAGAGCCGAGGGTACGCTACGGCAAAGCAAAAAATCCGGCATATCAGGAAACTTTTCAAGGTTCTGTTTGTTTATAACAAAAAAATTCCAGAAGAAAGAGAACTCAAAGATCTGGGCTCCGCCAGATACAAACTACATCATATTTTCCGGGTCAACATCGATCTCCATTGTACATGAATTCAATATATTTTTTTGCGTATCGTCTCTCATTTTACTGGCCAGAAGATGCAGTTCTTCGGAAGCTGTTCCCTTGAGGAGGACCTGCCATCGGTAAAGATCCCGTACCCTCTCCAGAGGCGCCGGTGCCGGACCGAGCACCCCGACCTTGAGCGGGAGCTCATCGGTATATCTTCGACAAGCCCTGGCAACGTTCGCCGCAGATTCCTGTACCTTTTGTTCAACCCTGCCTTTTACACGCAGCAAAATCAAACGTACAAAGGGAGGAAATGCCGGCTGGGCGCGTATCTCCATTTCATGCTCAAAAAACTCCAGGTATTTGTGTTTACGGGCAAGTTCGATCGCATAATGGTCTGGACGCAGGGTTTGAATAAGGACATCTCCGGGCAGCTGCCCCCTGCCCGCCCGCCCTGTGACCTGGGTTATCAACTGGAAGGTTCGTTCGGCGGCCTTGTAGTCCGGCATGTTCATGCCGCCATCGGCCCAGACCACGCCGACAAGGGTTACATTGGGAAAATGGTGGCCCTTGGCAATCATCTGTGTGCCGATAAGGATATCGACAAGTCCCTGGTGCATGGTTGACAAAACCTGCATACATTTTTTTCTGTCAGCAGCGGTATCAGAGTCGAGACGACCGATCCTTGCCTCGGGGAGAAGCCCGAGAAGCTCTTCTTCAACCCGTTCTGTGCCAAAGCCGGCAGGAACCAGCTCTGTTGAGCGACAATGGAGACAGATATTCTGTACTGTCGCTGTAAAACCGCAGTAGTGGCACACCAGCTGTCCTCTCCCCTTGTGCAAGGTGAGCGAGACGTTACAGTGATTGCAGGTTACCGGAGTACCACATTTTCTGCACAAAAGAGCCGTGGAAAAACCGCGTCTGTTGAGAAGAAGGAGAGATTGCCGGCCCAAGGCAAGATTGTTTTTTAGTTTTTCAAGAAGGCGCTGTTGGATAATGCCGCTTTTTTTCTGCACTGCCGCTGATCTGGAATTGAGGTCAACAACCTCAACCTTGGGCAGAAGTGCCCCCCCTACCCGGCTCTGCATAACGAGCAGTCTGTATTTTCCCGAACGGGCATGCGAGAAGCTGGTCATCGAAGGGGTTGCCGAACCAAGAAGCACCACAGAACCGTGCTGCCTGGCCCGTAACACGGCAAGATCACGGGCGTTATATCGCAGGCCATCATCCTGTTTGTAACTCGAGTCGTGCTCTTCATCGACCACAATCAGACCGGGGTCTCTGAGCGGTGCGAAAACTGCTGATCTTGCGCCAATGACGATCCTGGCCCTGCCGGAAAGAGCCAGAAAAAACTGATCGTATTTTTCACCGCTGCTCAAACCGGAATGCAGCAACACCACAAGATCTGCAAAACGTGACACCAGATGGGCCTCAAGCTGGCTTGCAAGCGCAATCTCCGGGACCAGTATGATAACATCGCGGCCTTCTTGGATTGTTTTTTCGGCAGCCCGCAGGTAGACCTCGGTCTTGCCGCAGCCGGTAACCCCGTGCAGCAAAAACGGTGCAAAAACATTTTCTTCGATCGCGGCAAGCAGCTGGTCGAGTACGGCGGATTGCTCTCTGGTCAGCTCTTCAGGGCGAGGATAAAAACAGAGCTGTTCGCCAAACGGGTTTCGATAGACCCTTCGCCGGATCTTCTCCACCACACCCCTTGCCGCCATTTTGCCCAAAGCCCGGCCGGCACCCGGATATATTGTTTTTGCCTCTCTGAGTGCAACCTCACTGCCTCCTATCCTATTTTGAACGGTCATCAGGCTGTAGAGGGCCTTTGCCTCCGAGATCTTTACCCTGTCTCCAAGATGCTCGGACAAGAGATCCCGATAGAGGCTGAAATCATCTTTCACGGCAAGCTCTGCAGGCGGCCGGGGGAGTGAAGAATCGACCAGACGGAAACAGACCTCTCGTTTGGCCTGCACCTGATCTTCTCTGAGGCAGAGCTCCTGACGTACCAGTTTTTTCTGCAAAAGCTTTTGCAGCAGGCGTTTATCACTCGCCTTTGCGAGATACGAACTGTTGGCAGCAAGCAGCACCTCTTCCTTGGCCAAAAGCTGAGACAGCAAGGAGGATCGTGTTTCTGCAAAGGCCTCAAGTTCTTCGGGCGAACAGGTGCGGACAAGACGACGAACAGAACGAGGGGCCAACCCTTGAGGCAGGGCTGTTTTTATGACAAGACCGATAGGATAGAGATAGTAGTCGGCAATCCAGCGGAAAAATGCAACCATCTCCGGATGGAACACCGGGAAATCATCGAGAAAGCGGATCAACGGTTTTACGACAAAACCATCTGCTCCGCCCTGCTCCCTGGCCTCACCAAGGATATAGCCGGTAACCTGTCTTCCCCCGAGAGGCACCAGAACCCGCCTGCCAACATAATCGGCGGCCTGGCCTTCCTGACCCGCCTCATCCTGTGGCAGGGCGTAGGTCAAGGGGGTATTGAGCGGAGCGGCAACGGCGACTTCAACGTGTGTCATAGAGAGGCAGCCACCTCCTTGATATGCTCCTTAAAGGCCTCTCCCAGCTCGCTATGGCGGATACCATAGGCAAGAATGGCTTTCAGATAGCCCATTTTATCACCGGCATCGTAGCGTACGCCATCAAACTCGTAGGCGTACATACAACGTGACTTGCTCAGAGCCAGCAGGGCGTCGGTCAGCTGTATCTCATTTCCATGCCCTGGCGTGGTTTTTTCGAGAAATTCAAAAATTTCCGGCATAAGAATATAACGGCCGATGATCGCCATATCCGAGTCGGTGGTTCCGGGGGCTGGTTTTTCGACCATCCGCTGCACTTGAAAGGTTTTTGGCCGACTCAAGCTCTCTCCCTCAACGATACCGTACTGGTGGGTCTCGTTCTGGGGCACCCTTTGAATGGCAACGATCGACTCTTCAACCTCTTCAAAGAGATGTACCATCTGCCTGGCACAGGGTTCCCTGCTGAGAACCAGATCATCGCCAAGCAGGACCATAAACGGCTCGTTGCCCACCACATGCCTTGCCGTCAGTATTGCATGGCCAAGCCCCAGGGGTTTTTTCTGGCGAACAGAGACAATGTCGATAAGATTGGAGATATTGTTCAGCTCTTCACCGAGGGCCACCTTCTTTTTCTCTTTCAGAACAGAATCCAGATGAAAATTATAGTCGAAGTGGTTTACTATCGCAGATTTTCCCTCACTGGTGACAAAAATAATCTGATCGATACCCGAGCAAACAACTTCCTCTACAATGTATTGTATGGTAGGTCTATCGACGACCGTCAGCATCTCTTTGGGTATCGCTTTGGTCGCCGGCAAAAACCTGGTCCCAAGACCTGCAACGGGAATAACGGCCTTACGTATTTTCATTTTCACCTCTGTTCGAATAGTTTGTAACGATGTCTGACACAGTAACACCACTGCGGGATTTTCTACAAAGAGGGGTGTATGGTACATCACAAATGACGTCCCGACAACAGCTCAGGTACTCTACAAATGTTACGAAGAACCAAAAAAGCCTTTTCAGCGTCAATATGACGTGAGGTTCACCCCAAAAACCGTCGATTTTTTTCGCTTTTTGTTTTTGGTTTTTGAGACTCCACAAGAGCAACAATACAGCGATGGCCAGTCAATCTTCTCAATCTCTGCCCATTTCGGCAGAAAGAAAAACCATCATCGAGACCATTCAACGGTACCAGGTGGTTGTCATAGAAGGAGATACCGGCTCGGGTAAAACCACACAGCTGCCGCAGATATGTCTTGAGGCCTTTGCGAGCAATACACGTGTCATTGGCTGTACCCAGCCGCGGCGGATTGCTGCAATCTCTGTTGCGGCAAGGGTCGCAGAAGAGCTTGGCGACCTTGGCAGGCTGGTCGGCTACAAGATTCGCTTTCAGGACAAGACGACAACAGCGACCAGAATAAAATTTATGACAGACGGCGTGTTACTCGCCGAGACCAGAAACGACCCGCTGCTCCGGCAATATGGGGTGATTATTGTCGATGAGGCACACGAACGCAGTCTCAATATCGACTTTATCTTGGGGTATCTGAAAAAGATCCTCGACAAACGCCCCGATCTCAAGATCATTATAACCTCGGCCACCATCGACACCAAGGCTTTTTCCAGGCATTTTGCGGATGCTCCGATTATCAGTATTGCCGGCCGCACCTATCCGGTGACGGTACGCTACCGGCCGCAGGAAAGCGACGAATCTCCGGAGGAGACAAACCTGCTCGACCATTGTCTGACAACGGTGCAGGAGCTTCTCACAAACAGGCCTGAGGGCGATATTCTTCTTTTTCTGCCAACAGAGCGGGATATCAGAGAATATGCAAAAATGCTTGAAGATGTCCAGCCCGGGCTTGAGGTCCTTCAGCTCTATGGCAGAATGGCGGCGGCCGATCAGCACAAGATCTTTCGCCAAGGTAAAAAAATAAAACTGATCGTCGCAACCAACATCGCCGAGACCTCGCTCACTGTGCCTGGCATACGCTACGTTATCGACAGCGGTCTGGCCAGGATATCCAGCTACAATGTGCGCAGCAAGACAACCAGTCTGCCCGTCTGTAAAATATCCCAGGCCAGCTGCGAACAGCGCAAGGGCAGGTGTGGTCGTGTTGGTCCCGGTCTCTGCATACGTCTGTATTCGGAAGATGATTTTACAAGCCGCGAGACCTTTACCAGACCCGAGATTACACGCTCAAATCTGGCAGAGGTCATTCTGCAAATGCTCTCACTTCGACTGGGTGATCCTCTGGAATTTCCGTTCATCGATCCACCATCAACAAAGACCATACGTGAAGGCTACAGGCTTTTAGCAGAACTTGGTGCCATTACCGGGAAAAAAAAGCTGACAAAAAGAGGCCGAATAATGGCCGATCTGCCGATTGATCCCTGTATCTCGAGAATCCTCATCGAGGCCTCGGCGAGAAACTGCCTCAGGGAGATTCAGATAATCTCGGCAGCCCTTGCCATTCAGGATCCACGGATTCGGCCTGCGGACAAACAACAACTAAACAGAGCAGATACCGCGCACAAAGCCTTTGATCATCCTTTTTCCGATTTTCTGACCTACCTCAACCTCTGGCAGAGCTTTCACGAAGAGCTGCAAGGGGGCAGACGCTCGTGGTCGCAACTCAAAAAATTCTGCACCCGGCACTACCTCTCCTTTCAAAGAATGCGCGAGTGGTTTGATCTCCACGACCAGCTCAAGCGAATACTCGGCCAGCGTAAGGCCTTTTGCGAAAATAAAGAGCCGGCCTCTTATGCGCAGATACACCTCTCGTTGCTCACCGGTTTTTTGCGTAATCTTGGGCAAAAGGTGCAAGGTAAGAACTATCTGGGAACCCATAACAAACAGCTTATGATTTTTCCGGGTTCCGGGCAGTTTGCCAAATCTCCAGAGTGGATCGTTGCCGGTTCTCTGATGTATACAAACAGGTTTTATGCCATAAATGCTGCCTCGATCTCTGTTGAGTGGATCGAAGAAGCCGGGAAAGCGTTCTGCCGATACAGCTGGACAAACCCGAGATGGAGAAAGAAGACCGGGACAGTTATTGCCGAAGAAACGGTCAGCCTGTTCGGCCTGACCTTGATCGGCGGACGCCTGGTCAACTTTCCGAAACGGGCGGCCAAAAACCGGGAGATTGCCCGCGATATATTTATACATGCAGCCCTTATCGAGGGCCAGCTGAGCAAGAGGTACACTTTTCTCGATACAAACAAAAGACGTATCGACCGCTGGAGGCAGATGGAAGAAAAGCTGCGGACAAGGGATATTGTGGTCGACGATGCCGGACTGTTTGCCTTTTATGACCGGGTTCTGCCCGATTCAGTCTACGATCAAACGAGTCTTGAGCGTTATCTCAAAAACAAGGCTGCCGGCAGATCGCTTCTTGTTGAAGACAAGGATATTCTGCTGAGAACGCCCGATGACTGCGAGCTTCTTCACTATCCCAAATCAATCCAGGTCTCCGGGAAGGAGATTGGCGTTGACTATCACTTCACTCCAGGCAACGAGGCAGACGGTATCACCTTCAGGGTTCCAATCGGGAGTGCCAGTACTCTGAAAACAGAACGTTTCGAATGGCTTGTGCCCGGATTGTTTCCCGAAAAACTGGGCTTCTTGTTGAGATCCCTGCCCAAAAATGTACGAAAGAGGCTGGTTCCGCTCTCAGATGCCACAGACAAGATTCTTGATGATCTTGACTATGGGCGTGGCCCCCTGCTGCCAAACCTCGAACAATCCATCCATAAACTCTTTGGTTTTGCGGTAGGTCGCAGCGACTGGAAAAAAGAACTGCCACAGCATTTGACCCCAAAATTCGCACTCGTTGACCCCAGAGGCCGGGTTTGTCTGCGGGGAAACAATATACAGGAGCTCCTAACAGAGAGCCCAAAGACGCCCGAACAAAAACAGCAACAGAAGATTGACCCCTTCAGTGAAAAAATCCACCCTCTGGCTGGCAAAGAATATTCAGAATGGGATTTTAAGAAACTGCCCGGCGAGATTATTCTCAGAGACAACAACGGCAACGTAACACAGATCCTGCATGTCTTTCTGCACCCTCTTCCGGAAAAGGCCGTGGTGAAGATCGGCTTTACAACCGACTATCACATGGCGCAGGCGACAACACAAAAAGGGCTTCTTATGCTTTACAGGCTGCAGTTTTCTGAGGGATACAAGGCCTTTAAGAGACGCTGCAAGACAAGCCTGACAGGGCCAACAATGTTGCAGCTCGCAGCCCTTGCCCCGAGTCAAAAGGCCCTGATCGAACTCTTTACCGACTATGTGCTCAACAGGATGTTTGCAGGCAGTCAAACCGGCATTCCCGGTCAGGAAGAATTTCTGGAGATGGTTCGAAAGATTCAGGACCAGGGCTTTTATACAGTGGCTCAGGGGATACTTGAGGCGACAATACAACAGCTCAGAAAACGCAGAGAGGCACTCGAACGGATACAAAAGATCTTTCTCACCAGCAAACAGAAAGGACATACACTGCCCCAGGTACAGGATCATTTCTACGGAGCGCTGGATTTTGTCTTTCCTCTCTCCTTTTTACAGGACAAGATCTATCTGGATCCGGTAGAGCTGGACAGACAGATGCGCGGTCTTAGAATACGGCTGGAGAGATTCTACGTCGACCCTCTCAAGGACCAGCAGAAACAAGAACAGCTCAACCCCTATATCAACGCATACGAAGAGATCCTCGCCCGCAAGGAAGAACTTCCAGATGAGGCAAAAAAACAGCTTACCATTTTTAAGGAAATGATAGACGAGTACCGGCTGAGGCTTTTTTCCCCGGAGATCAGGAGTAGAACGCCTGTCTCACCCAAGAAACTCGACAAACAAAAGGCCTTACTTCGTAAATTGTACTAAAAAGAACAAAAACCAGCTCACAGAATTCAAAAGATCTGGTTCTGCAGATGCCTTGCTCCGCAGCGCCATTACGGGGAAAATGTCTTTCAGGAAGGGTTTCTCCGAAAAATCACATTTTTAAAAAAACCTATCATATTTTCTCTGCGCAGGGCCATTTTCAACTGTTCGGGAATCAGGGTGCTGCGCTGGATCTTTAACACAGACATCTTGTATTCGATATGCGTTGCCATCCGGTTGTCAAGATACCAGGCGTACATCAGCCCCATCAACAAACCGGGCGGGGTAAAGCCCTCATTTTTGTTGACCAGTCTGGTGTAATGATGTGGATCGTCCGTTGGGCACATTCTGGAGAGCAATAAGTACTGCCTGAGCTCTTCCGGCGCGAAATAGCAACAACGCTCTTCTTCCGGGCGCAGCCAGAGATGGTACACCCTCCCGAGTGTCAGATCGTTTACAACAACATCCTCCAGCCTCTTTACGCTGGCATAAGAGCCGAGCAGGGACTCGCCCAGTGCTATCATAAAAGCCACCTCAAAAGATGACGGCCGCAGGATCTGATCGGCTCGAATTTTAATACAACGATCATCCGGGTCATAAAAGGAGAAGACATTGTCCCATTTTTGATTGCGATTCCAGGAGTCTTCACCTACACAGTGTACACCGGAAAAAAACTGCAAATGCTTCAGGGGAATAAGGGGGTGGGCCCAGATTACCTCCAACAGCGATTCCTTTATCCCCTGTTCACTGTATTGTGGGCTCTGGCCGGGATCACCGATAAAATTTACCGTAACGTCCTGCAATATCTTTTCGATGGCTGCATATCTTTCGTGAGGAAAAAGGCTGTAGGAACTTCGTTCTGGCCCTGCTCTGTGGCCGCCACTCGGCTGTTGAACCGCGTCCTGTGAAACATTATTTCTCTTTTCTCGACAACAGCTGTGTTCTGCAAACAGCCCCTTCACCGCCAGGGCCAGGCGTGCTGGATCGTGCTGAATTATGCCTTTCCCTAAAAGGATATCCCTGGAATATATCTCGCATTCTACCGGATCATACTGTTTTTCTATTATTTTTTCTCTGTCAAGATAGATGGGCACCTTGCCTTCGACGGCGTAGTTTTGCAGTATGGACGCGGGGATATCTCTGAGGGATACACAAAGAATTTTCTGAAATAACCCTCTTGTTCCACCCGGAATATTTTTCTCGTAGGCCTCGAGCATATCCGAGACCTGAAATTTTCTCTCCGGATTGATCATTGATACATCCGTCTCTCCAGTCTGAACCCACAAATTAGAAACGAGTACTTTGAGCGCCCTGGTATTTTCTCTCACCGCCTGGGCAAGACCCGGAACCTGCAATACCGGAATGACCGAAGAGTAGAGACTGCCAGGTGCAAAGATGATAATATCGGCCGACTGTATACTTTCGACAAGCCGGGGATAGAGATATGGGGTATCACAGTAATCAACACTCACCCGCTGGATCGGAAATCCCCTGCGGGCGGAAACCAGTTTATTCTCGCCGACGATCTCAACATTATTCGCGTAGAGAATCCGCAGTTGGGCCGGAGTCGGCGTACAGGGTAAAACGGAGTATTCTCCGGCGCCGAGGATGGTGGAGAGGCTGTTGAGTCCTTTCAATACGGCCTGATATATTTTTTCTCTGGCAAAGTTCTCTGCCGTAAAATCGGTGGTTCCATCTGGAAGAGAGTCGATGATGGCGGCGGCACACAGTAGATTGCCAAAGCAGTGGGGACGGGATCGAACCTTTTGAAAACGAGGATCGGTAAGAATACAATCGGTGAGATGCAGCAGATAATCTGCGACATCCGGAGGAAGAGAATGCAAACGCTCCCGGCATTGTTGCAGATCGGAACTCTCGGCTGTCAATTTTTCGGTAAAGCGCCAGTTAAAGACATCGGCGAGGCGCCCAATAAGCCTTTGTGCAGCACGCCTGTTCAGACCATACCGTGTCTGCAGATTTACACGCTGTATTGATGAAACCAGGACATGGCGAATATCGCCCAAGGCCATCAGCGGAAAATCCTTGAGGAGTTCCCCCGTTGAGCCGCCATCGTCGGTGACGCAGACTATAGATTTTATGTGTGGAAAGAGGTTCTTGAGCCCTTCAAACGGCTTTTTTGACCAATCCGCCCTCCTGGAATCCCCGCCAACGATATTTGAAAGACCGGAACCGCCGCCAAAAACAACGATCTTGTTCTCTTGACTGTTCTGTTGTAGCAACTCCTTGCGCAGCGCATCAAGCGGGGCCTTCGCCTCGGGCTGCAGCCCGTCTGGAAGGCCTTCAAGCAAGAGACCGACAATCTTTTCGCGTAATGTCTTTTGAGGAAGCAGGTCAAGGGGGGAAATACGGGTCTGATAGAGTTTGTCGATGATTTCCTGTATATTGTTATTTGTATCCTTCATTTCCTTGATCTCTCAAAGAAGTTGCCTGCGAAGAGACTCTTCAACCCTGAGAAGATCCTCGGGCCTGTCGACCTCTATCGAATCGTGATCGGTAACTGTTACCTTGATCTTATACCCATATTCCAGAGCCCGCAACTGTTCAAGCTTTTCAAACCTCTCCCAGTCTCCTTCCGGAAGAGCCACAAAGGATAACAAAAAGCCTTTCCTGTAAGCGTAAAATCCCAGATGTTTATAGTAGGTGGGCTGGATACCATCAACCTCCGGACTTCTCTGAAAAGGGATCGGTGAACGGGAAAAATAGAGGGCGTAAAAATCCTTATCGAAAACCGTTTTCACATGATTTGGGTCATCTATTTCTTCAGGTCGTACTATTTTATAGATGAGGGTCGACATCGGCAATGCCGGATCATCAAGAAGCGGCTTTGCCACCTGGTAAATCACCTCTTGAGCAAAAAGCGGCTGATCGCCCTGGATGTTAACGACAACATCATGCTCAGAAATTTTCAAAATCTCGGCGGCTTCCGCGATCCTGTCCGAGCCCGAGACATGTTTTGTATCGGTCAAAACAGACTCACCACCAAAACCACGCACACAGTCGGCTATACGCCGATCATCGGTTGCCACAACCACACGTGACAGGAGGGGGACGGCCTGGGCCCTTTCAACAACGTGCTGGATCATTGGTTTTTCCTGAATCAGAGCCAGAGGTTTACCGGGAAAACGGTTTGAGGTATAACGGGCTGGTATAATCGCAACTACTTTGGGTTTTGGGCTTGTCATTGGTACAATAGGTTCGTTATTCATTGTTTTCAGGTTTTGCTTTGCAACTCTCTTTCCAGAGAACAGCAAACCAGGATCGTAAAATCTTTTATTCCGATGAAAAAAGATATACAGAAAAACAGCGACAGTGACACATTAATACACATCTCCGTCTCTTCTACCGAACAATGCTCGACAAGTAAAGAAAAAGCGCATTGGCTTTCCCGGAGGCTCTCTCTTGCCTATGCTGCCAGCCTCGAGGCGTCAGTAACTGAATATGTTCTGGTGTACACAAAAGATGGTCTGCAACTTGTTCGCTATAACAGGAAAAAAGGCTCAATACAGCGCCTGCTCCATGTAGACTTTCTGGCAGGGAAAAACCGCTACAGAAGGAAGAACGATCTCTCTATCCATCAGCCTCTGGCCAAGGCTGCTGGCATGAAGCCCGGCTTTCGCCCAACAATACTTGATGCAACCGCAGGGCTCGGAAAAGACGGCTTTCTCTTCGCCTCGCTGGGCTGCCAGCTGACCCTCTGCGAGAGAAACCCGATACTGTTTGCCCTGCTTGAAGACGGCCTGTTGCGTGCCCAAAACGACCCTTGTACACGGGATATCGTTGAGAGAATACGGCTCATACAGGAGGACAGCATCCTGCTGATCAAGCAGAAGCCGACCCTCTACGATACGGTCTATCTTGACCCAATGTATCCGCAACGTACCTCCTCTGCACTCAACAAGCAGGAGCTGCGCGTTATCCGCCAGATCGTTGGCGATGATAGAGATGTTGCAGATCTTTTTGCTGCAGGCAAACAGCTGGCCCGTCACAGAGTGGTGGTAAAACGTCCCCGTCTGGCACCCCCGTTAACGGAAGAGAAAATATCCTACCAGATACAGATGACCAGCTGTCGCTACGATATTTATCTTATCCCGCCCCAGAGACCTGTCGACTGACAGGAAAATCCTGCCCGGTGAACCGGAATATCTGTACTTTCCCCGCATCAGGTCCAGACAGTTTCAGTCAGCCGCCCTTATGATATTTTTCACCGTTTCTTATGGTATAGGCCCGGTACAACTGCTCGAGCAGAAGCATCCGCGCCATATCGTGGGTAAAGGTCATTTGGGAAAGAGACAGGACCTGTTGGCCGGCAGCCAAAACGGCCTCCGCGAGACCATCAGGCCCTCCGATGAGATAACAGACCTTTTTCACCGCCATCCGCTCCCAGCGAGAAATGGTTTTCGCCAGACACTCAGAGGTCATCTGTTCACCTCTGGAATCAAGCACAACAACAAAATCACCGGGAGAGACGGCCCCTAACAGTAACTCCCCCTGTTTTTTGAGCAAAACATCCCGTGGCTGCGCAGATACCTTGTCTTTGACAACGACAATATTGCAACGGGTGTAACAGTTCAGCCGTGCGTGGTATTTTGCGATAGCCTTTTCAAGAATGCTGTCTTTGGTCTTGCCCAAAAAGACAATTTCATGCTTCATGCCGCAAACCAGAGGTTTTCAAGAAACAAGAGGCAGAGACCTTGCCATAAGAGAGCGGAGGATCCTGCAGAACTCTTCGTAGCCCACTTCCGCCTTGATGCCCGGGCACGAGTCGGCGATTGCCTTGAAATTATTTTCATCGAGCAGTATCGAGGGGTGCAGTGGCCACTCCGCACAGCGCCACGGCCGCCCCTGGTGAACACAGCAGCCGTCCTTGTAAAAGATGCAGTGATTATCCACCACCTTCATCTGAACGACACCATTTGTCGTCCGCCAATAGGTCTTCTCTACATGCTCCCGATCCCCGCCCAAGGCCAGAACCATTCGGTACTGGTCCCGTTTATCCAAAGAGACCGTTGCCGACCCGTGGCAGCAATATCCACAGCGGGTACAGGAAAATATTTTCTCGATAGTATCCATAGGCAACAGATGCTCGAAGAATATAAGAATTTGTTCATAAGGTAATTTCAGAGACCGGACAGATCGAAAAAAAACGAGCCGTTCCGTTGTTCAACCCATGCAAGATTGAGGCTAGGCATAACCTATTGTATCTTTATAGATTGAAATATCAATGCCGTACTGCATAGCAGCGGCCCTCCATTTCAAGGCATCTTCGAGGTGGAAAATGATCTCCTCATTGCCTGGAACAGCCAGCCAGCCATTGTGAAGCAGCTCGCTTTCCAGCTGCCCCGGCCCCCAGCCGGTATAACCAAGAACAAACAAAAACAGCTCTGGCCCCACACCATTTGCAATATCTTCGAGGACCTTTGTTTCCCGGGTCAGAGAAACCGTATCGGTGATATCCATTTTATAACCGGCCGCATAGTCGGAATGGTAGAGGATAAAGGCCGATTCCTGATCAATCGGCCCACCGATATATACCGGTGGAAGCTTTTTTTTTGGTACCGGGAGCTGGGCTCCCTGGAGGATCTCAGCCAAGGAGAGCGAATAATTCGGCCGATTGATGGCAAGCCCCATAGCACCCTGGCTTCCATGTTCACAAATATAAATGACATGCTCGGCAAACCGTGGATCCGGCATCTGCGGGGTTGAAATCAAGAATCTGCCAGCAAGGGATGTAAAATCACCCATGTTGCTGTTTTCCATCGTCTTACCTCTCGTCTCGTTCTATCTTCCTGCCCTTTTGTATAGCAAACATATCCTGGGTGTTTTTATAAGAATGAGGACACGTCTGGTCAAAAAACAGTTCGTAAAGAGAAATGTTCTCTATCTTGAAGAGCAAGGTATAGCAAAGAAGCGATAATTGCAATCGTCCTCTACCGGATCCGCTTGCGAGCCAATGTAAATTGGCTCTGGATTTCTGAACTCAAGGATTGAATGCAGATAAGCGATGACAAAGACCAGGCTATAGCATAATATAGATGGTTCTGAGTCGTTGATTGTTGGCATAAAAGCAGGTGTCCCGTAACAATTTTTGGGCTGGATCATGTCAAGGAACAATAAAACATCGCAATTACATTTTGTTACGAATATGTGTGTGCAGGGATTTTTTGTCTCATACATTTACTCAAGTCCCTCACACAACCACCAGCATCCATAGATTCTTTATATGACACTTGCCGAACAGATAGCCAACTGCAACCACCACGATCCCTTCCAGTTTCTTGGGGCTCATTTTAACCGAGAAAAGAAAGGTACCGTCACTCTGCGCAGCTACCAGCCTGAGGCCACTGCTGTTTTCTTTCTTTCCGGGGATCTGCGTCAGCCTATGTCAGAACAGGACCAGCCCGGAATTTTTTCCTGCACGCTCAACAGAGCCGATCTGCCGGATCCCGATCTTGATCCGTACCACTATCAGTACGAAGTACATTATGCGACAGCAACGGTGAGAAAAAATGATCCCTATCGCTTTCCTGTCGCCCTCGGAGAAGAAGACCGATTTTTGTTCAACAAGGGGACCAACTATAAGATATACAATCATCTGGGAGCACACAGAACCTCCCTCTGTAACGTCAGCGGCATGCTTTTTCGGGTCTGGGCGCCAAACGCCCGTTCTATCTCGGTTGTCGGTGATTTCAACTTCTGGGATATACGGCCACATCAGATGCGCAGCCTCGGCGCCTCCGGCATCTGGGAGCTTTTTATTCCCGATCTGGGCCTCGGTGAGATCTACAAATACTCGATACAGGACCGTTTCGGCAACCGCAGTAACAAGGCAGATCCTTTTCAGTTTTATGGTGAACTACGGCCTCGAACCGGTTCGATAACAACCACAACGGCAAACTACATCTGGCAGGATGGCCGCTGGCAAGAGCAACAGACAGCGAATACATTTACCAGCCCACTTTCCATCTACGAACTGCATCCAGGATCCTGGCGGCGTGATCCAAACGAGCCTCAGCGCTTTCTCAGCTTTCAGGAGCTGAGCAGAGATCTCATCCCCTACGTTGTGGAAATGGGTTTTACCCATATCGAGCTGCTGCCGGTGATGGAACATCCCCTCGACGAATCCTGGGGCTATCAGGTTGCTGCACCCTACAGCATCAGCAGTCGTTTTGGTGAGCCTGAGGATTTCATGGCCTTCGTCGACGCCTGCCATCAAAGTGGTATCGGCGTTATTCTTGACTGGGTTCCGGCACACTTTCCCAAGGATGCCCACAGCCTCGGCCGTTTCGACGGCACCCCTCTTTTTGAACATGAAGATGAAAGGCTGGGCTGCCATCCGGATTGGGGAACCTTCGTGTACAACTATGGCAGGAAGGAGGTAAGCAACTATCTTATTGCCAACGCCTTGTTTTGGTTTGACAAGTACCACATTGATGGCTTACGGGTTGACGCGGTTGCCTCTATGATATACCTCGACTACTCGAGAAAAGACGGAGAGTGGCTGCCCAACCGCTATGGCGGCAACCTCAATCTTGAGGCGATCGAATTCTTTCGCCATCTAAACTCCATCGTAAAAGATCTCTTTCCCAGTCGTTTGATGATTGCCGAGGAGTCTACCAGTTTTGAAGGGGTGACACGCTCGGTTGCCAATGGCGGTCTGGGCTTTGATTACAAATGGAATATGGGCTGGATGAACGATATGCTCTCCTACATGAGCAGGGATCCAATCCATAGAAAATTCCACCACAACGATCTCACGTTCTCGATGACGTATGCCTTTTCTGAAAACTTCATCCTTCCGCTTTCCCACGATGAGGTTGCCCACGGCAAGGGCGCATTGCTCGACAAAATGCCCGGTGATATCTGGCAAAAGTTTGCCAACCTGCGTCTTCTTCTCGCCTTTATGTGGACCCACCCCGGCAAAAAACTGCTTTTTATGGGTGCAGAACTCGGTCAGTTCGCGGAATGGAACTGCAAACAAAGCCTTGACTGGCATCTTCTCGACAATACCTTCCACGTCGGACTGCAAAACAGTCTGAAACGTTTAAACAGCATCTATAAAGAGCACGCGGCCCTGTGGCAGCTCGCAGATGGAGGCGCCAGCTTCTCCTGGCTTGATCTTGACGACAGGGATAACTCGATCGTCTCTTTTGCACGTTACGCAGAAAATTGGAGTGACCACCTGATCTGTATTTTTAACTTTACACCGCAGACGCATTATGGTTACAAGATCGCGTTAGCGCAACAACGAGACTACGAGGTTCTTTTCTGTTCCGATGATATACCCTACGGAGGCTCAGGGGCCGTTTCTCAACAAAGAGTTACTCCGACAGGGGGGGCATATGCCCATGGTCAGGGGCAGACGATCATGGATATCGCACCTCTCTCTTCGACCATATTGCGACCGGTACCTGCTGGATAAAGGAAAGAATTTGGTAAGAGCAAAAAAAGATCTGTAGCAAAAAGCAGTACAAACCACCTGCTGTTCAATGCAGGAAATAACAAAAAAGGAGAGACAAAATGGCTGGGAAAGGCTTGCATCCTTCAGGGGACAAGATGACAAGAGCGATCAAAGAGTTTTCAGAGCAACTCGAGCAGCAAGGCCCCTCTGCAAGGCAGAAGATCCTGCAACAGATTATCCTGAAATTTGATCTCTCCCCCAAAGAGAGCCTGTTTATGGAAAGGCATTTCAAGGAAGGCCAACAAGACAGTCAGTGAATCGCCAACGTCAGGCAGGTGCGATTTACAAAAGACTTCGCGGCAAAAAGGCTGCTACAGCTGTTCGCTCAAAGAGCGAGCAAACTCGCAGAGACTCTCATCTGCCCCTTTTCCTTTCCTGCAATAACTTCTGGTAAAAAGAGAGGGTCTGTTCACACATAGCCTGTGAGGTAAAATTCTCCTTCACACGCCGCCTGTTGTTTTCGCCAATCTCCCGAAGCCTTTCGGGGGTTGAAGAGAGGGCTTCGCCGATCGCCCCAGCCAACTCTTCTACATTTGCAGGAGGAACGATCCAGCCGTTTTCACCTGGAATAACTGTTTCCAGGCTGCCTCCGTGCCCCGTGACAATCACCGGACAGCCCATGGCCATAGCCTCAACGGTTGTTCGACCAAAGGCCTCCGGTTCAAGGGATGAGGTAGACAAAACAATATCTGCCAGCAAAAAGGCCGCCGGCATATCTGTGCAATGTCCGACCAGCTTCACTCTGTCCTGAAGGTTATTTTTTTGAATTATATCGAGCAGTTCCATGCTATAACTGCGGTTTTCTCCATCGTCTCCGACCAGAACCGCCTGAAAACTTAATTCTTTTAACAAAAGCAGACTTTTTAAAAAAATCTCCTGTCCTTTTAAACGGGTTAAACGGCCAGGTAACATAAGCAGCGGTACACCATCCACAATACCCCATTTCTGGCGCAGAGCCTGGCAACGCGCATCTTCTACACCGTCTGGATCAAAAGAGTCTATCTCAACCCCACGAAAGATAAGCTGCACATTTTTTTCCCGGAAATATTTTTCCTTGATATGTTCTTTGATACCTTTGGAAACGGCGATAACTCCCTCACTCTTGGTCATGATCGCGCTATAGGCATTCACCGAATAAAAGCCGTGAAAAGTGGTTATCAAAAGAGGTCTTTTTTCGCACCGTATGCTATGCCAGACGATATAACCGACCCAGGCAGGCATCCTTGATCTGAGATGCAGAACATCGACTCTCTGTTGCTTAATCAGTCGTCGCAAAGGAAAAAGACAAGAGAGGACAAGCGGAGATTTTGAACCAATGGCCATCGGGAAATGTCTGCTGCCCTCTTTCTCCAGATCTTCGACAAGACGACCGCCTGCGGAAACAACCAGGGAACGATGCCCATGCTGGGCCAGATATTTCCCCATTTCAAGGGTCCCCCGCTCGACCCCCCCGCTTTTCAGTTCCGGGAGCAGCTGCATAACGGTAAGCCTGGACGGCTTGGATCGATTTCTGCAAAGTTCATCGTAAGCCTCAAGCGTTTTCTCACACATCCGCTGAGCTGTAAAATGCTCGACGGCATAGCGGCGTCCGGCTCTGCCCATCTGTCGGCACATCTCCGGAGAATCCATTGCCTTGACAAGGGTTACAGCCAGTGCCTGCGGGTCAAGAGGGGGGATAAGCCAACCTGTTTTTTTATCAACGATGGTCTCCAGACTGCCTCCATGGGCCGTCGCAACGACAGGCTTTTCCATCGCCATTGCCTCGATAGCCACCTTACCAAAGGCCTCAGGCTGTGCTGAAGAGGCTGAAACGACAATATCAGCGAGCATAAGGGCTGCCGGCATATCACTGCAATGTCCAACCAGCAGGACCTTATCCTCGAGCCCTCTGACCCTGATCATCTCCCTCAATTTTTTGGTATACGACGAGTTCTCCTGAGTATCACCAACCAAAAGACAGATAAAATTATAGTCGTGGATATTTGAAAGGGCCTCAATGAGTATATCCTGGCCTTTTAAATGGCTCAGTCGCCCGGGAAGAATTATTGTTGAATCATATTTTTGCCCTTTCAACCATGCACTACGTAGAGCCTCCACCCTGGCACTGGACACGCGATCAGGAGAAAAGGACTCAATTGCAAAGCCTCCATGTATCAATCTGATTTTTTCGGGATCGATTTTATAGTGCTGCAGGATATGCTGGGAAATAGTCTCGGAAACCGCCACCACTACCTGCCCTTTTGTCATAATAGAAGAGTAGGCGTTTACCGAATAAAAACCGTGGAAGGATGTTACTAAAGAGGGTCGTGCCGACTCTGGAAGCATTTTCCAGGCCCAAAAACCGATCCAGGCTGGCAGACGGGAACGAAGATGCAGGACATCAACATTCTGTTCAACGAGAAAATCCTTGAGTTTGAGGATATACTGCAGACAGCGAAAACTTTTTTCCCCGATGTACTTCCAGAGGATATGGATGCAACCAGCCTCTTCTATCTGCCGGACAAGCCGCCCTCCGCCGGAAATAACAATGGATCTATGCCCATTGCGCGCCAGATGGATCGCAAGATCAACTGTTTCTCCTTCCACCCCGCCTTCTTCGAGATTTGGCAAGAGCTGTACTACCGTATATTTTTTGGCCACCATTTTTCAATTATATAATCGGCACAGCGTTGTGCCTCGTTGATTGTTTGCAGATTGTCAGAAATATTTTTTCCACTCTGCCAGAGTGCAAAAGGTCGTACAAGATTTTTTTCCAGAAGAAGCCTTTCGTTTTTCTCGAGTTTAGCGCCACCAGCCAACCAGTCCACCGGCAGTATATTTACCTGACAACCGGCAGACAAAGCCTCATATACCATAGAGACAGAATCCGCCGTCACCCAAACGTTGCGGCAGAGATGGTACTGTCGCTCAATCCAGCCCTTTTCTGTGCTTCTGTAATCAAAAAAAGCCACGTTAGCATAGCTTTTGACCATTTTTGTGAGAAGCTCACAGGTGGCAGCCGGTGTCCTGGGTGAAGAGGAGAGAGACCAGAAAATATCTGTCTCTTTTTCTATAATCTGCAAGATCTGCGAGACAAGCCGCTCCTGATCCCAGATATGTGTTTTACTGTCCTTGCCGCCTAACAGGATAAGGCCCTTGGCGGAATCATGTTTTTTCTTGTCAAACAGGGTGTTTGGGGCACCAACAGTGACAAAGATATTCGAACCGGAAACAGGACCGTCGTGCTCTGGGACAAAACAGATATCGAAAAAACAACGATACAGAAAATCGGGGGTCATACAGGTAACAGCTGGAATGCCAAGCCTCTTCTTGATTGTTAAGGCAAGGGCATGGGTCCTTGAACCGGTGCAGATAACAAGATCTGTTGCCCCGTTATCGAGAAAATCCAACCAACAGGCCCAGGGAGGTAAAAAACGGGCAAACTGAACCCCAATCTGACGAGGCAAGCCAAAATCAGCGACAGAAACCATAGCCATCTGAACGGCAAGCCGATTCTTGAGCCCACGCACAAGGCCAAGGCTCTGTTTTTCATGGCCGGGACGACCATCGGTTACAACCGTAACCCGAAGACCCTGCTCACCATTTTTCATAAGGTCTGTGTTCTGCCCTTCGAAAAGACATCATTATCTTGCTCGAGGTGGCTTTTGAGGCGATACTGGAGACCCGCCACCCTTCAATCTCTCGGCGAGCTTGACACTAATCTTGTTGGATGACTGCAGGCGCCTGGTCATCGTCCGGAAAAGGGTCAGTGAAATATCCTGGTGCTTTTCTATAATTTCTTCGATTTTATCACCTGGATATCGTTTGATGTTTGTCCTTCCCTGGGCTATGACTGAGGCCGTTCTCGGCTCACCGGTAATCGAAGCCATCTCCCCAAAGTATTCCCCCGGCTCAGAGATCTCGGCAATCTTTTTGCCTCCCTTGACCACATTCAGAGAACCACGCACAAGTTTGAAAAAGTCTCTATCATTATTCGCTTCACGAATAATAACATCACCGTCTTCATATTTCTCGACATCCGGGTTAACCATATAGGCCGGCAGACTCTCTTTATGGGCAACGGTGCGACGCAACGCCTCATCAACACTGGTAATACCAGCCCTCACCTTATCCAGGGCTGCCTCACGCAGCGGACTCATGCCCTCCTGTATGGCAACCTTTCTCAGCTGATCTTCCGGGACCTCTGCGCTGATGGCTTTTGCCACCTCATCAGTTACCTCCATAAGCTCAAAAAAGCCAACCCGCCCTTTATAACCGAGACCATTACATTCACTGCAGCCAACCGGACCATAAATTGTCAGATCGTCTAATTCACTTTCCTTAAAACCAACGTGAAGCAGTTCCTCATCGCTATACGTAACCTCCCTTTTACAACTCTGACAGAGACGACGGCCGAGTCGCTGGGACAGAACCATGGTAACAGATGATGCCAGCATAAACGCAGGAATGCCGATATCGACCAGACGACCAATGGTCGCCGGGCTGTCGTTGGTATGCAGCGTGGAAAAAACGAGATGACCGGTCATAGCGGCCTTTATCGCAATCTCAGCCGTATCCATATCTCGAATCTCCCCGACCATAATGATGTCAGGATCCTGCCGTAAAAAGGCTCTAAGAGCTGCGGCAAAGGTCATGCCAACATCCTTGTTCACGTTCACCTGATTGATTCCCTTGAAATTGAACTCAACCGGGTCTTCGGCGGTAAGAATTTTGATGTCCTCATTGTTCATCGAGTTCAGCGCAGAATAGAGGGTAACAGTCTTTCCTGAACCGGTTGGCCCTGTCACCAGCAAAAGCCCCTGGGGTTTTTTTAAACACCTCTTCAGCATATCAAACGTCTTTTGCTCAAAGCCAAGTTTTGTCAAATCAACATTCAGTGAAGATTTATCGAGAATACGCAGAACAACCGATTCTCCAAAAAGGGTTGGCAGCGAAGAAACGCGAAAATCCACAGAACGATTCTTCCCCACACGCATTTTGATACGACCATCCTGGGGTATACGTCTTTCCGTAATATCAAGACCGGCAAGAATTTTTACACGGGCAACAAGCGCATTTTTAATGTTGAGCGGCAGGTTCATCGACTTAAACAGAGAACCATCCTTACGACAACGAACCTGCATGGTCTTTTCATACGGCTCGATGTGGATATCAGAAACCCCATCCTGCACCGCCTTGACCAGGATACCGTTGACCAGCTTGATGATTGGCGCATCAGAGGCAGCAAACGAATCAGTTCCCTCATCTTCATCGTCAGATTCAATAACAAATTCATCGGCAGCTTCAGCCACAATCGAGCCAAAATCATCGACCTCAGTGACATCTATCTCCTCATCCGATTCATCCGCCTGTCCGTAGAGGGCTTTTATCTCATCATCGTCAACCTTATAGTATTTTCTATAGGCCTCAAGAATATCCATCTCTGCAGAAACACATACAGAAAGCTCCTTCCCGGAAAGTTCCTGGAGGGCCTCAACCGCCATATCGTCGGAAGGCTCCGCCATGGTCAGCTGCAGGGTATTACCGGCAACCTGCAGGGGAAAGGCCAGATAATCCTTTACCTTTTCATAAGGTAAGAGCTTGAGTGCATCCGCGGAAGGAACCTCGTCACGAATAATCACAGGTGGATAATTATGCTGCCTTGAGAGAAAGTTAAAAACTGTATTCTCGTCGATATATTCAAGCTGTCGAAGTATGGAACTCAACCGCCCGCCCTTTCGCCGGAGAATCTTTTTCGCAGCCTCCATCTGGCTTGGCGTTATATACCCTGCCTTACTCAGCAAATCCCCTATCTTTAACTTGCCAGCGCCGGTACGATCCTTAACCGTTCTTTTTCTGGCCGCTCCCCTGGAAGCTGTTTTACTACGCGCGTTCATAATCTCCCTTTACCTTAATGAACAGAATCAAGAATAGTACAGAGTAAACTATCCCGCCGCGAGCGGCGGGGTATCAGCCCCATAACTTCGCAATAAAAATAGTATCAAATTTGAACATTTGTTAAAAGAATTCTTAAAAAAGAACTTCTCAGGTGCTCAGATTTGCAATTACACAATAACGTAGAAAGACACAAACAAAAAAGCAAACATTGACTAATATTTTACCGAGACAACGGCAAAAAAAATGATCATCTTTTATGATAGCACAAAATCACTATGAGAAACAAGTTCGTAAAAACGATCTTTTAAAAAAACAGAAACGTCTTTTTTGGTTGTTCAATTCTTCTGCAAAGGTGCAGAAAGTTGTCCCGCAGAAAAAATGGCACAAGAAACCTCAATCGCCCAAAACAGAAAAATACAGAGAGGAACAAGCTGGGATATTTGTGGTAAACGAGAGAAGCCCCGCACGTTATTTCAGAAATTGTAAGATAAAAAACGGTACGGGGCGATCAGAAATTGAGATGCAAAAAACAATGTGTATCGTATCTGCGCAACACCCTATTCTTTCCAGAAAGGAGAAAGCTTTCGAAGTAAGGCGATTATCGGAGGGAGTTTCTCAAGCACAAAATCGACCTCTTCCATTGTGTTATAAACACTCAATGAAAAACGGATGGCACCGTGGGCTGCAGTAAAAGGAACACCCATTGCCCGAAGCACATGGGACGGTTCGAGGGAACCAGAGGTACAGGCAGAACCCGATGAAGCACAAATATTATAACGATTCATATGCAATAAAATAGCTTCACCCTCGACGTACTCAAAGCTGATGTTTGTGGTGTTTGGTAAACGTTCAGTCTTGTGCCCATTGAGCATTGCGTTGGGAACCATGTTCAATAGACCTTCTTCCAGTCTGTCCCGCATAACCCGAACCTGCGTGTTTTCTTCGTCCATTTTTTGCTCAGCAAGTTCACAGGCCTTGCCAAGCCCGACGATTGAGGCAACGTTCTCGGTTCCCCCACGCCTTCCCTGTTCCTGGTGACCACCGGTCAAAAAAGGAATAAAAAGGGTCCCTTTTTTTATATACAGCACACCAACCCCTTTGGGGGCATGGAGTTTATGCCCGGAAAGAGAAAGGAAATCAACATCGAGATCCTTGAGTTGCATGGGCAACTTGCCAACGGCCTGAACCGCATCGGTGTGAAACAGAATTCCTCGCTCGCGGGCCATCCTGGCCATTTGCGGAATGGGGTTGAGCACCCCGGTCTCGTTATTTGCCCACATTACACTGACAAGGGCGGTATCATCTGTCAGAGCCTTCTCGTATTCATCAAGGTCCAGCATGCCTTCAGAATCAACCTTGAGACTGGTAACCCGGTATTTTTTTCCCATTGCCATCTCAAGATTGTCACAGAGGCTCTTTACCGCCGGATGCTCTACCCGTGTTGTTACGACATGACGCTTGTCTGGAAATGCCCGCAGTGCAGAGAGAATGGCCGAAGAATCACTTTCCGTACCACAGCTGGTAAAAGTAATCTCTTCCGGGGTACAGCCAAGCAGGCTGCTGACCCTGTTTCGAGCCGTCTTGACGGCATCTCCAACGATACCACCAAAGGTGTACATACTCGATGGATTCCCATAGGAGTGCGTAAGATAGTCCATCATCGATTCGAGCACCTCAGGAGCGACCCTTGAGGTGGCATTGTTGTCCATGTACACCACGTCTTTATTGTCAATAAACATTATACTTCTTCCTTCACAATCAGAGAATCAAGCACGAGTTCGCGCAATTTTTTTTCAACGTAGTCCTTAATGGTTGTCTGCGACATGTTACAGCTTTTGCAGGTGCCGCGAAGAGAAACCACGACAAAGTCACCATCGACATCCACAAGTTCAATATCGCCACCATCTTTGGCCAGTCCGGGCTTGATTTCCCGATCAAGGACCTCTTCAATTCTCTTGATTTTTTGCAGTACCGTCATGCGTCTTGGCCTGGGTGCTGCTCCCTCACTTATCGGAACAACGCCAACGGCCTCGGCCAAAATATCCTGCAGGCGTCCTTCACATTTGCCGCAACCCCCACCGGCCTTGGTGAAATTGGTAATTTCCTCGACGCTCCGAAGACCAGACTCCTGTACCGCACGCCGAACCTCAATATCCGTTACCCCAAAGCATTCACAGACAACCTCCCCTTCAGCCATCGGCAGAATCAAACCACGGTAGTCAGCAATGGCCGCCTCAAGCGCTTCGCGCCCCATAACCGAGCAGTGCATCTTCTCTTTGGGCAGGCCACCCAAAGCTTCGGCAATATCCTCATTGGTGATTTTTGCCGCCTCATCGACGGGTAACCCTTTAATCATCTCGGTAAGCACAGACGACGAGGCAATGGCGCTGGCACAGCCAAAGGTCTTGAATTTTGCATCTGTAATAATATCGTTGTCGTCGATAGAAAGCGTTAATTTTAAAGCATCACCACAGGCCAACGAACCAACATCACCCGTGCCACTGGCATTTTCGATTTCCCCCACATTTTGCGGTTGTAGAAAATGTTGCTGTACCTTATCCGTATATTCCCACATTGTGTACTCCTGTTTATAAATAATGAGGTATAATTACTCTCAAAGTCGACAATAATACCTGATGAACAAATTGCAACCGCAGAACAGAAATAAAAAAATTGCAAAGAAAAAACAAATACCCCCATAAAAAAATGGGCTAGGAGAGGACTCCAGTTTCCTGTAACAGCCTTTTCGCCGTATCTACGAGCAGATCTGTACCTTCTCTGGTTCGTGATTCGACATAAAAGCGAACCTTTGGCTCTGTACCCGATGGTCTGATCATGATCCAGGAGCCATCGTCAAAAACCATCTTGTGCCCGTCTACAGTGATCAGTTCGAGAACGGTTTTTTCTCTTCCGCCAACTTCAACTGAAGAACCTGCAACATACCTGTCGAGCAGTGACAGTTTATCTCTCAGGGCCGGTCCCTGGAGAGATACGGCAATTCCGCCTCTGCCCGGGTAGTAGGCGCCAAACTCTTTTTCGATCAAGCGTTGATAGTCACCCAGATTGATACCGGTTGTCAGTACCATATCAAGGGCAAGTATCAGCCCAATATAGGCGTCCTTTTCCGGTGTGTGTCCAAGGATGGAGATCCCGTCAGATTCTTCAAAAAGAACCAGAGCCCGGCCGATAACCGGTTTGAAGTTTTTAAAACCAACAGCCGGCTCAAAAATCTCTTCACCAAACCCCGCAGCTATCTCATTTGCCAGATTCGAGGTAGCAACAGTCTTTGCAACCAGGCCCTTTTTCTTTTTGTGGGTATGGAGAAAGTGGTAGGCCAACGCGCCAAACTGATTCATATTAATTTCCACGCTGCCGTCGGTAAAGCGTATCCTGTCACCGTCCGGATCAATAACGGCTCCGATCTTTAAAGGGGTATCCTGGCTCGCCAGAAAACGGATAACACCCTGCATATTTTTACTTGACGGTTCCGGGGACACCCCACCAAAGGTTACATCGGCACTGTCGCGCAAAAGATGTACACAGGGGTTTTCCCGGGCTCCAAGCAGCCTTCGAATGTGCAGGCGGCTGGCTCCATGAACACAATCAATTGCGATGACAAGATCGCTGCGCTCAGAGCAGGCGGCAAGAAGGGTCTGCCTGTTCAGCCCGTGCCGGCCCTCATTATCACAAACAAGGGTATCCCAGCAGGAAAAAGAATCAAAGACGCTGACATTTTCCCTCTGTTCAATCTGCATTGTGGGTGGGATACAGGAACTCTTTTTCCCGGACTCCCTGTCAATGATCCGTCTGGCATTTGTCGTAATTCTCTCGGTAATACTTTTTTCGGCGGGACCACCATCGAAGGCATTAAATTTATAGCCGCCATATTCCAATGGATTATGCGATGGGGTCAGATTTACCGAAAACGCACATTGTCTAACCATTACCGCAGCTGAAAGAACTCCCGTTGTCGATTCGCCGGCGTAGAAGACCTTGAAGCCTGCCTCACTGAGGACTCCGGCGGCGGCGTTACCAAGAATTGGACCTGCAAAGCGATTGTCATGCCCAACGATACAACCCGCTTTTTTTGCCGCGGCTGAGGTCGTAAAGCCCAACAGACTGGCAAGAGAGGGGTCGGTATCCAGTGCTTCATACATCTCCACAATGGCCCTGGTGACCTGCGCTACACTGCGTAGCGTAATATCCTTACCCAACACCCCACGCCAGCCGGAGGTTCCAAAGCTCACCGGTCTGACAGGATCCAGATCGCTCGAGAGAATCTCTCGTTCAACCAGGGCATACAACGCGTCTATTTCAGTGGCGGACTCTCCGCTTTCCCTCTGGGAGACGAGCAGTTTTCTTATCAAAGAAAAATAGTCGCTTTCTGCACTGTTGTCTTTATGTATATACTCAGGATATTTTGAAAAAAGACTCTCTTCTGCTGTCATATTATCTCCTTTGACAAACTCGAGTTCTGTGTTTTCAAAGACCCGCAGAGCCCAACACAAAACCAACACTCGAACGAAGACCGTTCCGAAAACAGTTCACGAACACTTTTTGCGCCCCTCCTCGAGGATAGCAAAGAAAGAGACAGTATTGCACAGAAAAATGGGCCCAGGCCGATCCTGCAAACTCAGAAGTATTGTAGGCTGGCACTAATTCTGTTGTTAAATTACCTGCTATCTGATAATTACCAGATGCGGAGATGCTGGTTTGTCTCTTTGCCAAAAAGATTTTCCCGGAAACGAAGAGCCAGCAGAGAGACAAACCGCGCGAACAAACCGAAGCCTTTTATGGTACAGTGATCGAAGATCTGTACATCCCAAGGCGATGCGTTACACTACCCAACTATACTCGAGAAAAACAAATATAAAAAGAGCAACAGACAGGAGCGTTTTATGACAGAAAAGATAGGATGTATTGGCGGTGGGCAGATGGCCGAAGCACTCATCAGGGGCATCATTACCTCTGGTCTACATAAGGATCAAGATATATTGGTCTCTGAACATAATGACAGTCGGCGTGAATATCTGCAGGAAAGATATTCTGTTCAGACCTATTACGAAAACCACCCCATTTTTGATCGCTGTAATATGGTCATCCTGGCCGTCAAGCCGCAGAATATGCGCGTTCTTCTTGAAAACTGTCGGGACAAGATCCAAAGCCATCATCTTCTCATCACCATTGCCGCCGGACTTCCCATCTCTCTGTATGAAGAAAAAATCGGCAAGACAGGAGTGAAAATTATCCGGGTTATGCCCAATACTCCGGCACTTGTCCTTGAAGGTGCATCAGCTCTTTCACGAAATGACAATGTCACGGATGAAGAGCTGCATAAGGCGAAAGAAATCTTTATGGCGGTTGGAGAGGCGGTTGTCCTCGATGAGGTGCATCTTGATGCGGTAACCGGTCTCAGCGGCTCCGGGCCGGCCTATGTCTTTTCCTTTGTCGAGGCCCTCGTGGATGCCGGGGTTAAGTCGGGTCTGACCCGTGCTGTATCAGAACAACTTGCGATGCAAACCGTCCTCGGTTCGGTTAAACTTCTCAAAGAAAGTAAAGAACATCCGGCAGCCCTTCGTGGCAAGGTAACCTCCCCGGGCGGCACCGCGATCACGGCACTGCATGTCCTTGAAAAGGTCGGTTTTCATGGCATAATCATGGATATCGTAGAATCTGCCGTACATAAATCCAGGGAGCTTGGACAGTTACAATGAGCCGTTCAGAAAAAACCTTTCACCACGAGAAAAAGCTTCACCTGAATGGGGTGGGGATCATCGCCAAAAAAGATGACCCGATTGCCCGGCAGCATTGCACCGCCCTACAGACCTGGCTCAGAAAGCAACAGATATCGGTTATCGAAAGTATTGAGCCGGGACTCGACCTGATTATTGTTCTTGGTGGTGATGGCACGCTGTTACATATCGCCGAAAAAGCGGCCCGACATGGCATACCTGTTCTGGGCATCAATCTGGGCAATCTCGGGTTTTTAACTGAATTCAAAAAGGAGGAAACCTACACGACCCTGAAGCGTCTTCTCAACGAGAAGATCACCATCGAAAACAGGTTGATGCTCAAGGTCAAAATACAACGAGGGGGGCAAATTTCACCTTCACGCTTCGCCTTAAACGACATTGTCATCGCCAAACAGGTAAAAAACAAACTACTTAATCTCTCTACCTTTATCGATGACCAGCTTATCACCACCTACAGGGCCGATGGACTGATATTCAGCTCTCCGACCGGCTCAACCGCCTATAATCTATCGTCCGGCGGCCCTATTGTCTGTCCGGGGCTCAAGACAATCACCGTCACTCCGATTTGTCCTTTCATGCTGTCAACACGACCAATCATTCTGCCCGCAGACAAGACATTGACCACCAGATACAAGACAGAAGAAAATGGTGCCTGTGCCTGGATCATACTTGACGGCAAGCCGTCACAGGAGATCACCGAGGAGGACATGGTCATCGTCTCAGCAGCCAAAAGTCCACTCCAGCTCGTCACCTCCGAAAACAGAGATTATTTCACCATTCTGCGCAACAAACTGCATTGGAATGTTACAGCAGAAGAGACAAAAGAGTCACTCGAACAAACGGTGCAGTAAAAACGATCACTTCTTTTTTATACGGTATTTTTTCATTTTATACTGCAACAGGCTTCTTGTTATCCCCAGCGCCTCTGCCGCCTGGGCCTGCACATTGTCGGCAGCATCAAGGGCATCGAGAAGCATTTTTTTCTCTATTGAATACAGCACCTCGTTGAGTGGTGTATTTTCCGGAATGAGCGCCTTCAGGTTGATTTTCTGTTCCAGATCTCCTTTATCCTCACCATAGAGGATATCCGGCTGTACATCTTCCGCTTCAATCGTGTTCTTGCTGCAGAGTATTGCCGCCCTTTCAATCGTATTCTCAAGCTCTCGAATATTCCCCTCCCAAGGTAATTTCATAAGAAGCTTCAGGGCATCCTCAGAGACCCGAAGATGGTCTTTACCAAGCTGTTGCTGAAATTTTTCCAGGAAATAGTCAACCAGAAGACACATATCATCCATACGCTCGCGCAGAGCTGGCAAGCTTATTGGAATAACATTGAGCCGATAAAAAAGATCCTCCCGAAAACGCCCATTGAGCACTTCTTCACGCAGATCCTTATTGGTTGCACTTATGATGCGTACATCCACTTCCAGGGTTTTCCCCCCTCCAACCCTTTCAAAGGTTCGTTCCTGAAGAACCCTGAGAAGTTTGGCCTGGAGGGCCATCGGTATCTCGCCCACCTCGTCAAGAAATATGGTGCCCCCATCGGCCAACTCAAAACGGCCTTTGCGCATCGACACAGCACCGGTGAAGGCCCCTCTTTCGTGGCCAAAGAGGTCACTCTCCAGGAAGCTGTCAGAAAGATTGGCGCAATTCACTGTAATAAAGGGCATGCTCTCCCTGGTGCTTTTGCTGTGTATTGCCTTGGCCACCAGCTCTTTTCCGGTCCCACTCTCACCGGTAATCAGTACTGAGGCCTGGGTCGGGGCGACCTTGTCGATAAGCTGATAAATTTGCAGCATCTTTTCATTTTTGCCCACCATACCGACAAACCCCTTGACACCGGTAATCTCCCTTCGCAGGCGGACATTTTCCCGCAGCAGGGAGTGCAGGTTTGCGGCCTGGTTGATTGTGACAATCAGCTCATCATTGGAAAAGGGCTTGGCCAGATAGTTAAACGCCCCCAGCCGCATAGCCTCAACAGCTTTCTCGACCTCGGCAAACGCGGTGATGACAATAACCGGGAGAGTGCGTTTGATCTTTTGAATTTCTTGCAGAAATTCAAGACCATTCATTCCAGGCATCTGCATATCGGTGATCACGACATCAAGATCCACATCCTTTACAGTCTTGAGACCGTCAACGGCAGACGAGGCTGTAAAAACCTCAAAATTTTCATCTTTGAGTAATTCGGAGAGGACGACGAGGTAATTCGGCTCATCGTCTACCACCAGGATCGAATACATAAGGCAACCTCTGAATATGACAGAATTCAAACAACATTCAAAAACAACAGAAAACAGCGCCTGATAGACAACTCACAAGGTCAGCTCTCTTTTTTGACTGACAGCCTGCATCTGTTCAAGCAGACTGTAGGGAATCATAAGTTCCTTGCCACCGGCCAAAGACGAGCCCTTACGGATGGACCCGTGATAATCACTGCCGCCACTGACAAGAAGACCAAGTTCAGCGGCCAATTGTAACAGCAACGTCCGGGCCTTTTCTCCCTGGGTAGGATAATACACTTCGACACCATCAATACCAATGCAGGCCAGATCTTTGAGAAACCGAGAAACGCTGGCCTCATCGCCCAAAGAGGAAAAGGGATGGGCCCAAAAGGCCAGACCACCAGCACAATGTATGAGATCAATAGCCTTTTGTGCCGAAAACTCAGGACGGGCAGCGTAACAACAGGCACCATTGCCGATATACTTCTGAAAGGCCTCATCAAGCGAGCGGACAAAACCTTTTTGCTGCAAGAGGACTGCTATATGCGGACGACCGATCTCTCCGGTCTCTGAAATCCGGGCAAGCTCCTCAAAAGAGATATCAATTCCTCTGGACTGCAGTTTTTGTAGAATTTGCTCGTTTCGTATCTTTCGACCGGCCTGTATTGTATGCAGTCCCGAAATCAGCCGACTGTTTTCTATATCCAGAAAATAGCCAAGGAGATGCAAGCTCTTTTCCTGAAAGCGTACACTGATCTCGACACCAGGCACAATCTCCAAACCACTCCTCTTACCCGCCTCAACTGCCTCGGAACAACCGTCTAACGTGTCATGGTCTGTGATCGCAATGGCGGTAAGACCTTTTTGTATGGCCAGTTGAACAATCTCTTGCGGTGTCTTTGTTCCATCGGAAAATGTTGTATGAATATGTAAATCTATGCTCATAGATGTTCTCTGCACACGTTCTGGCAGGTCCTCTTTGTTTGATTGTTATTCCTCAAAAGTTTTGGAAAGAAGATAGCAATTTCAGGCAAAATCATTTACAGTAGCCGGTCGCCGACAGAGATGAAAAGGCTGCCGATGGCAGGCGTGATATCAAGGGGCGAACCATCAGAAACTGATTTTTTGAACACGTGGCTGCTTCCACTTGGTAAATGCAAGGCCGTACAGCCAAGGATGTTGCAAGCAGAAACTGTTTCCGATAAAAAAACAAGATCTTTTCAACATTATACACCGCTTATGAATATCCTGAAACGATTCTGGTCTTTTTTTTCTTCGGTAAAACTGGCAATTTTTACCCTCTGTTCGCTGGCTCTGACCTCGATCATCGGCACCGTCATTCCCCAGGGACAAAGCCCAAATTTTTACCTTGACCGATTCGGAGAGCAGGCCGCTCGTTTTATGTATCTGCTGGATATCCCGGAGATGTACTCTTCCTGGTGGTTCATATCGCTTCTGGTCTTGCTGGCCATTAATCTTATTGTCTGCAGCCTCCAACGAATCCCGGGAGTATGGCGGCTGATACAGGCGGATAATCTTGGCATACAGCCTGAACGTATTTCAAAGATGAAGGTTCACCACACTGTGGTTCGTTCCAGCCCCCTGAAAAAAGAACAGATTCTCTCCGTTTTTAAAACCCAGAAGACGGTGCCCCAGATGGTGGCAAGACAGGACGGACAGCTGTACTTTGCACAAAAAGGCAAATACAGCCGTCTGGGGGTGTATATTGTCCATCTTTCCATCCTGGTTATTTTTGCCGGTGCAATAGTTGGTGCAATGTTCGGGGAAAAGGGGCATGTAATGATCCCGGAACTGCAGACAGTCAGGGGATTTTTTTCGGCAAAAGACAAGAAGGCAATGGATTTTGGCTTTGACCTGCGTTGTGACAGGTTCCTCGTTGACTTTTATAACAACGGGATGCCGAAAAAATACCAGAGTACATTGACAATCAGAGAAAAAAACAGAGATCTCTTTACCAAAACGATAGAGGTCAATCATCCTCTTACCTACAAAGGCTATACCCTCTACCAGGCAAGCTACCAGGGGTTCCAGGACTTCATCATAGAGATTACCGATAGTCACAGCAAAAAAAGCTATCTGGATATCCTGCCCTACCAAAAAGAGATCTTCTGGCAGGAAAATAACTGCCGCTTTGGCATAGTGGCCGTAAGAAAAAAAGGTCCCAGGGATTTCCGGGTAAAGCTCTGGCTCAAACCGGCAGAGAAACCGGCTTCTCAGATATGGCTGGCGCCAGGAGAAACCAGACAGATAGCACACGGTTCTGGCAGCTACTCTGTGCAGGTGCGACAATTATACGCAACCGGCATTCAGGTTGCCAAAGATCCCGGAGTCTGGATTGTTTATCTTGGTTGTGGCCTTATGCTCCTTGGCCTGTATATGGTTTTCTTTCACGCACATCAGAGAATATGGCTTTTTCAAAGTGCCAAGGATGCCGAAACCATCCTTGTACTTGGAGGAAATACCAACAAGAAGAGGGAAAGATTTCAGGAAACACTGGCCCGGATGCAACAACAGCTGGAAAACCATCCGTAGACGAAATTGGCAAACAGAACAGATCATCTTCGACACAACATTGTTGCGGCAGAAAGTTGAAAGCGCGCTCTCTGCCCTCTTCTATCAATAGGATCACCTCGCCTGTGCCGGCCGACAACAAAGGCCGAGCCGCCGCCTGTTGATTGAACAGGAAGCAAGGTCCACCTTATCAGGAGCTTCTCATATGAACAGTTCTTTTCTGCTCGGTATAACAACCTTCACCTACCTCTTTTCCACACTTCTCTATGTGGCCGGTGCAGTTTTCAGGACGGCAAAAGTCTGGGCCTTTGCCACGATATTCACCTTTTGCGCCTGGCTCATTCAGACAGGCGGCATTGCGCTACGCTGGAGTGAATCCTATCAGCAGGGTATAGGACATGCGCCACTGACCAACATGTATGAATCGGTGGTGTTCTTTGCCTGGATGATTGTCCTTATTTATCTGGTTATTGAGCTCAGATTCAAAACCAAGGCCATCGGTGTCGTCGCCCTGCCATTCGCCTTTTTGGCGATGGCCTACGCCTCATTCTCGACCAATATCAATAAAACGATAACCCCACTTATCCCGGCCCTCCAATCCAACTGGCTGATCTCTCATGTGATTACCTGTTTTGTCGGCTATGCCTCTTTTGCCATAGCCGCCTCACTCGGCATGTTGTATTTATACCAGTATTTCACAACACCGAAGGACGGTGGCAAAATAGATACCCAGGCAAAAGCCTGGGTTCCATCATTTTCGACAATGGATTCGATCATACACAGCACCATGTTTTTTGGTTTTATCTGGCTCAGTGTCGGGATTGTTACCGGTGCGATCTGGGCAAATTCAGCCTGGGGCACCTACTGGAGCTGGGATGCCAAGGAAACCTGGTCACTGATCACCTGGTTCTTTTATGCTGTCGTCCTTCACGCCCGTTATACGAAGGGGCTGAAGGGGTCATCCATCGCATTTTTATCGATTGTTGGCTTTGTCTCTGTGCTCTTTACCTACTACGGCGTCAACTTTCTGCTCAGCGGTCTGCACAGCTACGGGTCAAGTTAGCCTGGTTTTTCAGGAATTCCTGACGTTGCTGTATTCTCTGCACCCCGTGTTGATTGCGAATGCTTCAATTTTGCAGAGGTAATGCGAACAACCGGTCGAGGTTCTTCGTCAGTTTGTTTTTGAAGGGGGCAGAGCAAGAGGCCCTAACCCGGATTTCTCATAAAACTAAAGCAAAAAGGCCATAAATGTTATAAGATTATCGTGTTCTCAATGCGATAAACCCAACAACAAAAATGGCCTAT
>PDWJ01000436.1_pt1 | contig 92755 bp, 95 predicted proteins | sample 1430881 | NCBI WGS metagenome assembly PDWJ01 (sample SAMN01162460, study PRJNA174530) | Oral metagenome, whole genome shotgun sequencing project. | biome: Marine environment; feature: Marine mammal; material: Swab sample of the gingival sulcus; isolation source: swab sample of gingival sulcus...
TACCGTCATTCTGCGGACAGCATCTTTTAGTCTTTTCTTGTTGTTATATTGTTTATTTCCTCCTTTGTCGCCAAACCTCATCAGGTGTTTTGCCGTTTAGGTTCTGATGAGGACGGTAATGGTTATACCAAGTTTTAAACTGACTTAACCAACCCTGTAACGCTTGCTTATCACTTATCTCAAACAACTTTATCATTGGCTTTAGCGTACCAAACAATCGTTCTATTCTGCCATTGCACCACGGTGACGCTGTCGGGATTTTCTGATGTTGGATATTGACCAATTTTAAAAACGTTTTAAATAAAAAACTGGTAAAAATAATTTCGTTATCAGTGCGTAATTTGTTGGGTTTGCCGTACCTCCCAATCGCCAAACACAAATAGCCCAACAAAATCCAACTGGATTTATTGATAACCGTTTGTAAGGTTAATGCCTTACGTGAACCATGATCGATAATACCTAAAAAGGGTTGGCAGATTTTATCTGTGGTGGTATAAAAACTTAAATCCATAGCCCATGTATGATGACAAGCAACCTCTCTTGGCAACTTACCTTTAATATCTTGACGAGTCCGCATAACCTAATATCTATGTTTACGAATTGTTTTTGCCACAAAACTCTTACCCACTGTTTGCCTATCTCCATGCAGACGATTAAACGTATCAGCCACTTTCCTACAGCCAACCTTATCGCCCATAATCGCTTTTAACCGAATCACAGCATCATATCACTAATCGTTTACATTAATACTGCCAGCCCAAACTAAAGCCAGCCACCACATCCTTATCAGCAAAGCTCTCTGGCGAATCCACAGGGAAACCAGCAAACACATCATAAGTGGTTTTTAATGGCTTAACATAACCTTTAGCCCCTACTGCCGCACCCACCAAATGATGCCCTAACAACTGCTTATCCTGAATCTTATTATCCATCTGTACATAACCAGCATCCACCCCTGCATACAGTCCATGAGCAGACTCACCCAACATCATCGTCACATCCTGCCTTAACAAAGCCCCATGATCACCACTTAAAGTACGCTCACCATCATAGCCCCTTACCGTATAACGACCACCAATGCTAAATCGATCAGCAGGTACCAATGCCTCTTCTGCTAACTGACCTTTAAACAAACCATGATAATTAAACTGCTTACCAGCCAATTCAAAGGGTTTATTAACATCCACATTGGTTTTAATAATACCGGCTCTGGCACTGCCCTCATTAAACAAACTCTCAGTAGGGGTTAAGGCATTAAACGCCCCAGTCCCATGTTGATACATCAACTCACTGCTTATTTGAGCACCATTGACAGTGGTTTCATAAGCAATACCGCCTTTCCAGCCAGAAGTTTTACGGCGTTGTACCTCCACCTCAGTATCATCAATATAGTTTCTTTGCTTTTTAGTAAAAGCACCGCCTTTAACATAAGTCTTACTATGAGAATCTCTATGCACTAAATGAGACAACATGGCCTCGGTATTATAACTGTCACCACTATAAGTATAATCCTCACTTGCACCGGCAACGGTTTGTTTATAATTATAACCATTATGAGTAATGCTCAATAAACTGTTATCAATGGGTAGGGTATAACCGATATTGTAATTCCAGCTATCATCATCAACATCATTGCTAGCCCCATCTAAACTATGTCCATAAGACACATAGAATAAATCATTGTGCCACATTGGGTTATCTAACGATAAAGTGACATTAGCTTGATATTGTCCGGTACTTTTTTGACCAGAGTCATCAATGCCAGCAGATACTCGCCATCGTCTGCCTTGAGTATAGTCGATTAATAGATCACTATAACCGGGGACACTAACATCACTACTTGGAGCGATAGCAAAGTTCGCATCGGCAGAAGGCACCCGTTTAAAGTTTTCAAGCCCTTGTTCAATATCTCGGATGTTTAATAGCTGACCTTCTTCTATCGCAAAAGCAGTTGCAAAGTTAATTGGCTCACCATCATCTAACAACACTAAGTTATCTGACAGCTTGTTTGCTTTAATTTGGGCAATATACCCTGGGATAATATCTAATACTAAGTTACCAGAGGCAATATTTTGGTTAGAGATGACAACACGGGTGGTGACATAGCCTTTATCAATGATGTTGTTTTGTACATTGCTAACCAATTGATTAATATCATCAATATTTAAACATTGACCAATGACGGACTCATTACCTGCTAAGTAAGGTTTTAGGGCAAAGTCAAAAACCCCTTTTGGGTTATTGGCTAATGAGACTGAGTGAATGTCAAAACAGGGGGTGTTAGGGGTGTTGTTTGTATTTGGTTTGATTGCAGGGGCTTGAAAAGGTTTGCTATCTAAATGAACGGTTGGATTGGTTTGTAGTTGTTGTTGTAGTGCTTGGTTTCTTTGCTGATTGTATTGTTCTAATGGTTGGGTGTTAGGTAGCTCATTATTAGCAAAGCCAGCTTGGCTCATCAATACCCCAAGAGTGACTACCAATGTTTTTTTTGATAAATAGGTTTTGGTTGTTGTTTGGGTCATGGTGTCATCCTTAATACATGAATATCTTAATACATGAATATATAGTTTTGATGCGAGTATTTAAAAGATTGAGTGGGTTTGATATGGTTTATCAATCTATGAGATTGGTAGGGCTTTGTCAAGGGCTTTGTTGTTGGGTCAGTTTTAGTAAGTTTTTTGGCTATGCTTGCATGATCAATATCCATTAAGCCAAAAATAGCAATACCGCCACCAATGCAACCATCATATAGTGGATTTATAAATGCTATTTTACAGGTGTTTTGTAAATGCGGCTATTTTGTATTTATTAGTTATCTGAGTAGTTTTTTACTTTAAATCCTGTTTAAACCCACGTTCTTTATCTCGTTGCCAATCTCTATCTTGTGCTGTTTTACGTTTATCGTGCAGTTTTTTACCCTTTGCAAGGGCAATTTGGCATTTCACTAACGATTTTTTCCAATAACAAGATAAGGGTACACAGGCAAACCCTTTTTGATTAACAGCACCAAAAAGCTTGTCAATTTCTCGACGGTTTAATAGCAATTTACGAGTGCGGATATTGTCCGGATTAACATGGGTTGAGCTGGTGATGAGAGGTTGAATGGTTGCTCCAAATAAAAAAGCTTCACCATCTTTTAAGGTGACATAAGCTTCAGTGATACTCATTTTACCTGCACGGATAGATTTGACTTCCCAACCTTCTAACACAAGTCCAGCTTCAAATGTTTCTTCAATAAAATATTCATGACGTGCTTTTTTATTGGCACAGATTTGATTATCAGGTTTTTTTGATTTTTTAGCCATGTTAAGGGTACCTTTCATTATATTTTTACATATGCAATATAAATATGTAAAAACTAACCGCATTTAAGCGTTAATTCTTACCATAAAAGGGTTATGATAAGTCGAAAGGCTATTGTACCAAATAAACAGGCATCACAGTATGATGATATATTGATATATTAACCATATTTTATTGGACAGAGTGTGCCACTTTTATATGACAAATTGTTGTCCCTGTTGTATTAACAACTGTATTGACAGCGTTATTTTTAAATATCTACTACAGATTGGTTAAGATAAGCGATAGGCTTAGCAAATATTGCGTTTCACATTAATTGTCTTATTATTATAAAATGCCTTAGGTTGTTGTTGATGATTTATGATTGCTCATAATATTAGACCTTACATTAAGGCAACCATATCGATCAGTTTTTTGGCACCTTCTTGAATCGCTTGTTGCATTTCATCAAGCTTATTGGCACTTATAGCATCAGCAGTTAAACAAAACTCATAATAGGGGTTATTTATACTATAGTTCACCCCGAAACCACCTTGAGATGTTGGGAAAAAAAGAACACGATGGATAGGATATTGACCACCAACAGTAGATGTTGATAAAAAGTCTTTACCTGCAAACTTATCAACCAATTCAAAGAATTTTTGGCTAACGTCATCATATTCAGTACATATTTCTTTTAAAGCATATAAATGACGGTCGATACCTTGCCCTGTTTTACAGGCAATAACCCAAGATTTGTGTGCCGTTAGGGCATTGGTTAAGTCATCGGTAGTTGCTGTATTTAACAGCAGTTTTTCTGCTAAATTTTTAGCTTGCATTGTATTTGAACGTAAGCATTCTGTTCTACCAGCTAAAAAGTTTCTTGTATCGACAGCTTCATAAGTATTTTTCAACTCATTAAATACCTTTAATTGTGCATAGATTAAGCTAAATTGAAACAAAGCATCATGGCTAACTTTTGTTTTAATAGGAGAATAATCGACCGTAAATTGACGGATTGCTATTTTTTTGGCAGAGTCTTCAATAGGCTTTAATAAGTTATGAATAGTTTGGCTTTGTATTGGTGTCATTTGCCAATCTAACAATTTAAGTTCGGTGGTTTCTGTCGTCTCTTCAACTACCGATTGTTCAAAAGCATAGCTTAAAATATCATTTATTGTGCCACCATCTAATCCTGTATGCTCGATATGAAGAGAGAGATAATTGGAGTCTAAGTCCATTTGATAAGTAAAGGGTTTGTATTGCCATGCATGTGCAGGGAAAAAGCTTTGAGTCACTAATTGTGACAACTCATCGTCACCTGAGTGATAAAGTGAGAAGCAAAATAAGCTATCTTTTAAGGTATTGTATACAGTTGCATTGTGTGTATTTTGACACAAGTCATTGAGTTGTTGACTGGCATCTGTACTTGATAGTGCACTGATTGCCGTAAATGGCAATATTACTGGCTTGTCTGTTTGTGGTAATGTTAACAATGCCTTTTCAATGGCTTGTACTGAAAACACATTGCCTTGGGCATCAGTAACTGGTAATAAATAATGATGACCTTGCCAAAAAATACTAATATGACGGTTATTAATGCCTTTATTACTGTAGTAATAGCTATCACACTTTTCTTGTGGATGACGCATAGCACCTGTTAGTGTTTTCCAACCATCCATACTTAGCGGATTGTTTCGATTGTCTGTCGTAGGGCCAATACGACCATCAATAAAATTACGATGAGTAATGACAAGACAGTGTATTAATTGTGCCGCACGAGGGAAGTCTGTTTTATCCGTTGTATAATTTATTTGGCAACCAGCATTGCTACTTAACGCTTTAGGTTGCCTGCCCACTAAATACCCTTCAAGCCAAAAATCAGATAACCAACTTTTGCCCTGTTTTGCTTGTATTTTGGCATATTCTGATAATTGCTTTTGGCGGTTAGCTCCCTGTTTTTCTTTAAAACTATATGTTATTTCTTTTGCTGTTTCATTGAGTTTTGAATCAAACACTGGTTGAATGGCATCTAAAAACTTATCAAGGGTTTGTTCAAGAGGCGGTAAAGGCAATGGTTTTAGCATATTTAAAACGCTCCAAAATTAATGATTATTTTTAAAAGATTGATAAACCCTTTATTGGGTAAAGTAGGTGATTGTCGGTTATATGTATATAGCAGTGTACAATATGTAAAAACACAAATAACCAAAAAGGTTAAAGCAAGAAAGCTGTCAATACCAAAAACCATATATTAAAGTACATACGACATAGAACAAAGTTGGTACTTCAAATTGAGTATTAAAATTACGTGTCGTTTTTGTCATTACATCTGGGACATCTTGACTATCGATTAAGCGATAATATTTTGCTTTTACATCACCATTTTTTATGCTAATAAAGTGAGCCTTTACCGTTAATAAACCCACAGCTAAGGTTAAAAGCCTCTTTAAAACATGGGATATAACCAATAAACTTCCATGTAAAATCTCTTCTGAATAAAAATGTAATGATTATTCAGTGCGTGTTATTTTTATATTCTTTTGAATATCATTAATAATACTGGTATTTAATAACTATGTAAATAGTTTTAGTCCTTAAGCCTGTTAGAATAAGAAATATAGCAATTTAAATTAAAGATTAATATCAACAAGTTTTTATTACAGGCTGATGGATAGAATGTATGCTTTTATTTTATAAATGGTTTTTTTTTGATAAAATAAGTCAATTTTATTTATCCAAAGTGATGAAAGATATGTCTCAATCAAAAACACCTCAACATGCTAAAGTTTTATATCCAGGTACTTTTGACCCAATTACGAATGGTCATGTTGATTTGGTAAAACGTGCCGCTAAACTTTTTGATGAGGTGGTAATTGCGGTTGCGGTTGGGCACCATAAACAACCAACCTTTAATTTTGATGAAAGAATTGACTTAGTTCAGACTTGTTTTAAAGATTATCCAACCATTTCTGCTATTGGCTTTGAGGGTTTGTTAGTAGATTTTATGCAAGATCAAAATGCAACGGCTGTTTTGCGTGGGTTGCGTACTATGTCAGACTTTGAATATGAGTTTCAGCTTGCCAATATGAACCGAGCTTTAGATGATAATTTTGAAGCGGTATTTTTAACGCCATCACAAGATTACTCTTATCTCTCATCAACGATGGTGAGAGAAGTCGCAAAGCTTGGCGGTGATGTTAGCAAACTTGTGCCTAAATGTGTACAGCAAGCTTTTGCAAAAAAACTAGGTGGTTAAACCCTAGATAGTGCTCTTTTTTAGACAAATTTCTGTTATAATTTGCCCCTTGGTAAACCAGGCGATCGCCTATTGCTATTTTTAAATTGCTAATAGGAGGAAAGTCCGGGCTACATAGGGTAATGTGCCAGCTAACCGCTGGGCGGAGTAATCCGACGACAAGTGCAGCAGAGAGAAGACCGCCCCGCTATGTTTTTGTATCTCGTATATAAAAACGCAGCGGGGTAAGGGTGAAAGGGTGGGGTAAGAGCTCACCGCATGACTGGTAACAGTTCATGGCAAGGTAAACTCCACATGTAGCAAGACCAAATAGGTATCCGCATGGCGTGACCCGCGTTGGATACGGGTAGGTTGCTTGAGCGTATTGGTAACGGTACGCCTAGATGAATGATCGTCCACGACAGAACCCGGCTTATCGGTTTACCATGTTACTCATTGTCTAATTTCGCATTGAGTCAGCGTTATTTTTTTAAGTAAAAATGCCAATTTAGGCTTGACGATGTAATAAGTCTTAGGCATAATACGCACCTTTAAATGCAAGTGTGTTCTTAAAACACAAGACTTTGGCGATGTAGCTCAGCTGGTTAGAGCGCACGACTCATAATCGTGAGGTCGAGAGTTCAAGTCTCTCCATCGCCACCATTTTTATAAAGTCAGTAACTATTTGGTTAGTTACTGACTTTTTTTTTGCTAAAAGGTTAATGTTTGTTATTTTATATACTAAATTTCAATTTTTTAGCGTTTAATACCCAATGATTTTGGCTATTATGGTATCATCTTAAAAGTTTTTTTAAATAAATGATAAATAAAATTTAGTATGTCTATTGAACTACCTCCTTATCGACCCGTAAAAAGACGAAATGGCTTGCAAGTGATGGGTGCCGCTTTTCATGCACTTTTAATGCGCGAGCTACAAACACGTTTTGGTAGTTTCCGTTTAGGCTATTTATGGGCACCATTAGAAGTTTTATTTCAGGTTGCTGTATATTTAATATTTTTTGGTGCAATTATGCATCGGGTAATGCCAGGTATTGATTACATGCTGTTTTTAGTAGCTGGCTTAGTACCTTATCAAATGTTTAGGCGTATCGCTAATAGGTCTTTAGGCGCGGTTGAAGCAAATAAAGGTTTATTAATGTACCGTTCGGTGAGGCATTTTGATGTGATTTTTGCTCGTTCTTTTTTAGAGTTGGTCATTTATTTTTTTACTTTTGTTTTATTATTAACTTGTTTACCATTTTTAGGTATAGGAGTCAGTTTTTCAAATTTAGACGTTGTTTTGTTGTGCTGGTTAACGATGTTTTTGTTCAGTTTGGGTTTTGCATTAATCATGATGATGGTTGGTCATTATGGAGGCGAAATTGGTAAGATAGTGAGTCTAATTTTTACGATTTTGTATTTTACATCGGGTATTATTTACTCAATTACCATTGTTCCTGAACCATATATAAATTACTTATTATATATTCCTTTTGTGCATAATATAGAGCTGATTAGGCATTCTTTAGCACCATCTTATCCAAATTATCATATTGATTTTATGTATTTTATTGAATGGATGTTAACAGTTGATTTTATTGGTTTGTTAATGTACAAAGCATTTGAACGAGACTTAATACGCGCAAAATAATATTAGATTACTTGATATAAAAGTAGAAGATGGAAAAATGATTATATTGAAGAATGTCACCAAGTCCTTTATGACACCAAAAGGAAGGCATTACTTATTTAAAGACCTAAATTTAACCATTGAAGATAAGCAAAGCGTTGGTTTACTTGGGCGTAATGGTGCTGGTAAGTCAACTTTATTACGTATTATTTGTGGATTAGATCAACCTGATTCGGGAATGGTGCAGACAAACTCCACTATCTCTTGGCCAGTTGGTGTGGCAGGGGGATTTCAGGGGAGTTTAACAGGTCGTCAAAATGTTCGCTTTGTTTGTCGTTTGTATTCAAGCAGTGCCTATATTGATGAAAAAGTGCGTTTTGTAGAAGAATTTGCAGATATTGGTCGTTATTTCGACATGCCTGTTAAAAGTTACTCTTCTGGTATGCGTTCGCGCTTGACTTTTGGGTTAAGTCTTGCATTTGATTTTGATTATTATATGTTGGATGAAGCTGGCGCTGTTGGTGACGCCGCATTCCGAAAAAGAAGTGAAGAGATATTGGAAGCACGTAGAAAACAAGCTGGTTTTTTAGTGGTATCACATAATTTAGGTGATATCGAAAGAAACTGTGATATTGGTGTGGTTTTAATGAATCAATCAGCAAATGTGTTTACAAATACAAAAGAAGCCATTGAGGTATATAAAGAGCATGTTCATAAATCACGTGCAAACTAAGTTTGATTGCTGGGGTAAAAATAGTGAAAGATAATTTATCAAACAAACCTGCTGAGACGTCAAAACCAAAGGTAGAAGCAGCGTCAAAACCAAAGGTAGAAGCGTCAAAGCCAAAAAAACAATCAATCAAAAAAAATGTAGATAAACCTGTGTCCAGTTCTTCATCAGGTATAGCGACAAAACCTGTGAAGAAAGAAAAATCGGAAAAGAAATGGTTTAAAACTTTTTCGAGTTTTGGCTTATTCATTTTTTTGGTTATCATTCCTTGGTTATTCGTTATTTTTTATGTGATGTTTATTGCACAACCTCGTTATACATCAACTTCTGAAGTGGTTGTTAAACAGGTTAGTGATACCAAAGTTTCAGCCAATGGTGGATTTGCCGCTTTATTAGGGGTTAATAATACCAGTAGTGAAGATGCCAGTTATTTGACGCAATTTATCATGTCAAATGATATGGTTAAAAGGCTGGATACAAAGTTTGACTTCCGTAATGCATATCATATAGATGGCAAAGATTTTATTTATGAGTTACCTGAAGATGCAAGTCAAGAAGAGCTGTTAGAATACTTTAAAAAACGTGTGCATATTGATCTGGATGAGCAAACAAAGGTACTTTCGGTTACTACTGAAGGTTTTGATGCTGACTATACTTTGGAGCTTAATAAAGCTATTTTAGGTTTGTCTGAGCAGTTTATTAATCAGATTTCTAATAAAATTGCAGTTGAGCAACTACAGTATGCAAAAAAACAGTTAGATGAATCAAAAAAAGATTTAGATGCTAAAAAATCATGGATGTTGCAATATCAAAATAAAAATCAAATTTTTGATCCACAAGCCAATGCCGCAATGGTTAATCAGTTAATTGGTAATTTACAAGCTCAACTTGCAAGCCTTCGTACAGAGCAACGACAAAAACGAAGTTATTTAAATGATAATGCACCAGAACTGGTGTCTATTGCCAGCCAGATAGCGGCTGTTGAAACACAAATTCGAGAAGAACGTGCTAAATTAACTTCTAATTCAAATGCAAAACTAAGCCAACAAACCATTCAGTTTGAAACGATTAAGTCTGAAGTAGAGTTTGCTGCAGAGATGTACAAAGTTGCGCTTTCGTCTTATGAGCAAGCTAAACTTGAAGCTTTCCGTAAAATGAAAAATCTAGTAGTGATTTCTGCTCCTTATAAAGCGGAGCAGGCCTTGTATCCAAGAAAAGCTTACATTATTGGTACATCATTAGCACTACTACTAATCATGTACGGTTTTGTCCGTTTGGTAATGGCTGTTATTAAAGACCACAGTAATTAATAGAATGGTTAAATTAGTTAAATATTAAAAATATGAAATGATAGTCAATTAGTTTTTCAACACAAATTATACATTTTACACTTATATTTTGTTATAGATTGGTTGGCATCGTGATTGAAATATAGATACAAATAAACACAGGAAGCTGCTTATGAACAAGCAATATCCATTAGTCATCGCCGTATCTGCGGTTATGGTTACTCAGTCAATAGCTGCAACGACTCCATTTGGTAGTTTTGGTAGTAATGCAAATGTGAATGCCAATAATGGAGGCCTAACAAAAACAACTGGTAGTAATCTAGTAGCTACTCAATCAACAACAGCTAAAGAAGTTTCGCCAGCAAGTTTGCCCTCTAGTCCAATTATTTATACCTCAACAAATGCTTACCAAAATGGGAACCAGGAATTAAACAAACAAAATTCTAAAATGTTTGGCTCGCAACTTTTTCGAGGTGCGTTTGCGACAGGTGCAGGTTCTAGTTTTAATGATAGCTATGTGATTAATCCAGGTGATAATATCCAAGTTCGTATGTGGGGTGCTTATCAGTTCGCTGCAACCATGACGGTTGATCCACAAGGCAATATTTTTCTACCAAATGTCGGACCAGTACGTTTAGAAGGCGTATCTAATGGTAAACTGCAAAATGTGGTGCAATCGGCAGTTCGCAGAGTTTATCGGGCTAATGTTAGTGTTTATGCAGCACTTGAAGAAGCACAACCGGTTAAAGTGTTTGTTACTGGATTTGTCAATCAACCAGGTTATTACGGTGGTTTGGCAGCAGATTCTGCTATTTCTTACCTTGATAGGGCAGGTGGTGTCGATCCACAAAGTGGTAGCTATATTAACATTCAAGTTATGCGAAATGGGCGTGTCGAACGAAATGTTAATTTGTATGACTTTTTATTATTTGGTGCGTTGCAGCCGTTTGCCTTTAGAGATGGAGATGTCATTAAAGTGTCCCCACAGCAGCACACCTACTCGGTATCTGGTAGTGTAAAAAATGAATATACCTATGAATTTAATACGGATCGCCCTAAAACGGTCGTAGAGGCCTTAAGAATGGCTGCGATTGATACAGATGCCACGCATGTTAGTATTACCCGTGGTGTTGACTTTTCTGGTCGTGAGCAGGTTTCAGAATATTATCCATTAAATGACCCAAGATTGAAGTCTATGCAAGTTACTCGTGGTGACCATTTGCTGGTATCTTCAGATCGCTATGCGGGTACGATTGCTGTACAAGTGACAGGTGCTCATACCGGAAATGGTGCTTTAATTGTTAAAAATGGTACGCGTTTAAAAGATATCATCCCTCAGCTACAGCCGACTGGGTTGGCTAATTTAGAAAATTTAACTATCTACCGAGCCTCAGTTGCCAAGCAACAGAAAAAACGGATTAATGAGTCGTTAGATAGATTAGAAGAAATGACCTTAGCAAGTCAATCAACCACACGAGAAGAGGCTGAATTACGCCAAGATGATGCTAATTTAATCAAGCAATTTATTGCAAAAGCTAGACAAGTCAAAACAGATGGGCGTATTGTTGTGGTTGAGGATTCTTGGCAAGATATTATTTTGCAACAGGGTGATATTATTGAAATCCCAGAAAAAACTTCGGTCATTACTGTTAATGGTCAGGTACGTGCACAAGGAGCACTGACTTTTAATCCTGATTTAACGGTTGGTGATTATGTTGCCAAATCAGGTGGCTTTAACGATAATGCAGATCAAGAAGAAATTTTAGTAGTACATCAAAATGGTGAAAGTCAGGTTGTTAATACGGCATACCGTATTCAGCAAGGTGATGAAATTATGGTATTGCCAAAAATCAAAACTAAGAATGTTGAAATTGCTCGTGGTTTATCGCAAATTTTCTATCAAATTGCCATTGCCACTAAAGTGGTGTTAGGTTTATAGAAGTAACTCAATAATCTTGTTGATTAAATGATAAATGACTTTTAATTTAAATGTACCTAGTAAAAATCAGCTGAAACTACCGTCAAATTTGGCAGTAGTTGGTAAAGGTATGATTACCAATAATGATTTGCTTGCAGAAACATTAGAATCAAATATTGTCCGTTGGTACCCATGGTCTTTAAAAACGCAAGGTGCTAATTTACCATCAGCCTTTATTGGTTGGGGAAGAAAAAAGAGCTATGACAGAGCTTTTAAAGCGTCAAAGCTTTTAAATACTAAGGTTTTTAGCGTAGAAGATGGTTTTTTACGCTCGTTATATTCTGGCATTAATAGTCGGCATGCAGTTAGTCTGGTCGTTGATGATTTAGGTATCTATTTTGATTTAAAAAATCCTTCTAGATTAGAGCAACTAATAACACAAAAAATTACTCAAACAAAAGATGAAAGTAGTTGGTCTGAGCAACATAAAGATTATGCACGTTATCTTATTGAGAAAATTATCTCCTATAAACTCTCCAAGTATAATGAAACACTCATTGCTCCAAATTTATCGAGCCGAGCTGGTGTAAATACGCATACCTCTCATATTTTGTTGGTTGATCAAGTATTAGGTGATGCTTCGATTAAAGGAGCTGGTGCAGACAAACAGCAATTTAAGAACATGCTAAAAGATGCCTGCAGAAATCATCCTAACGCTCATATTTGGATTAAAGCTCACCCGGCAGGCAAAAAAGGTTATTTAACCCAATTAACGTTGCCAAAGAAACATCAAAAACGTATTCATATATTAACTGAAATAGCGAACCCAATTGCTTTATTACAGCAGATAGACGCAGTATATACCGTGAGTTCTCACATGGGGTTTGAAGCATTATTATTAAATAAAACTGTGTATTGTTATGGTGTGAGTTGGTATACAGGTTGGGGATTAACAGAAGATAGTAAAGCCCCTAAAAAACTACTGAAAAAGGTTAAAAAACGCCGTAACAACTTGTTAGCCAATTATAAATCTCAACAAATAATGCCTACCATTGAACAATTATTTTTTGCGGCATATATCGATTACAGTAAGTATGTTGATCCAGCTAGTGGGTTAAGCTGTGAGATTGAGGTGGCGATTAATTGGCTGATTACTAATGCTAGGTGGGGTAATCGTTTACAAGGTAATTTAACGATTTATGAATTTAGCCGATGGAAGTTACCATTTGTGAACGCTTTTATTGGCTTTTCTAAAACTCAGCTATTTATTAAGCCAAAACTAAGCCTGAAAAATTTTGTGCACCCTAATCATAATCTTGTAAACAATAAAAGTCCGCTATTGGTTTGGGGGCTTACAAAGCGTTTGCAAGTCAGTAGATTAAAAGATAGTAGCCAAGTTTATTGCATGGAAGATGGTTTTATTCGCTCAAACGGCTTGGGTACAACATTACTTGCACCTTTGTCTGTGGTGTTAGATAAACAAGGCATTTATTACAATGCAACAGAAGCTTCTGATTTAGAAGACTTGTTAAAAAATTGTCAGTTGTTGACTAAACAGCAAACCGTAAGAGCAGAGAATCTACATCAATATATATTAGACAATAAAGTCAGTAAGTATAATGTTGGCAAAAAAGCAAATGTTGATAAACTAAATTGGCTGCAAACAATAAAAACAACGAAAAAGAATAAAATATTAATAGTTGGGCAAGTCGAAGATGATTTGTCTGTAAAATTTTGTGGTTCTCATATTACAAAAAATGCTGAGTTAATTAAACGTGTGCGTATTGACAACCCCCATGCATATCTTGTTTATAAGCCACATCCAGATATAGAAGCCGGATTACGTATTGGCAAGGTAGATAAAGCCACATTAAGTTTGGTAGATGCGGTTGCCTATGATGTTGCCATGCCAGATTGCCTTGCATTAATTGATGAGGTGCATACAATCAGCTCACTGACTGGATTTGAAGCCTTATTAAGAGGTAAAAAGGTAAGTTGTTATGGATTACCATTTTATGCTGGCTGGGGGTTAACAAATGATATGGATTCAGATATCATGCCCAAGGTAAGTTTTTTAAAAAGACGAGCACGCCATGTTGAGTTAACATTAAACCAGCTTATTTATTGTACGTTAATTGAATATCCTTTATACCGCTTGCCAGGTGGTTATGGGCTAGCTCAAGTAGAACAGGTAATAGATTATTTATATAAAAATGAAGATAGCCAAAAAATCAGACATAAACAAAAGTTGAAAAGTAAACTTATTGGGCAAAGTAAATTAAGGTTTATGCAAATGCGAAATCGTATAAAGAGCCGACGCTAATAAATTTTAAAACTTTGTTACAATACAAACACACTCGTTCATGCTATCATAGCAGCGTTTCTTAAGCTACTTTTTATCGCTAATTATAGCTAAGTTTTAGGCAGTTATTACCCATGAAAACCACTTCTATGCAACGCTTGTTAACACATCAGCATGTATTGTTGTTACAGGGGAAAATGGGATCATTTTTTAGTCGGTTTGCTTCTTTCTTATTTGAGCAGAATATAGCCGTTAGTAAAATTAATTTTAATGCGGGTGATGCCTTTTTTTATCAGCATGATAATGCTTACGATTATACAGGAGACGTTGATGGTTTTGGTGAGTGGCTCGCTAAATTTGTAGAAGTGCATCATATTGATGCGATAGTATGCTTTGGTGATTGTCGCCCACATCATCTAAAAGCTGCCGAATATTGCCAACAGTCTAAAACTTGTTTTTTTGTATTTGAAGAAGGCTACCTTAGACCAGACTATATCACTTTTGAAGAGCATGGTATTAATGGCTTTTCTCGTTTAGATGTCAATAAAATTCATAACCTACCAAAAGCACATGACAAACCGCTTTATACCAATAATCGGTTTTACCGCCTTTGTTGGGCAGCCATTATTTACTATATTATTGTTCGGTTAAATAAAAAAAAGTATCCGTACTATTACCATTATCGTGGACTAACGGCCATTCAAGAAGCAAAAGCATGGATAAGAGCACCCTATCGTAAAATTAGGTATTATACATGTGATAAACGTTTGCTAAATAAAATGATAACGCAGCATAAAAATGACTACTTTGTAAGCACTCTACAAGTACATAAAGATACACAAATTACCTACCATAGTGATTATGCGGATGTGCAAGATTTTATTATTGAAGTGGTAAACAGCTTTGCCAAGCATGCTGATACAAGGCATCATTTGGTTTTTAAACACCATCCGCTTGATAGAGGGCATAGAGATTACCGTAAATTTATTGCACAACTTGCTACTAAACTTGGCGTGGGTGAGCGGGTTCATTACGGTTGTGACATGCATTTACCAAGCTTGATAAGGAATAGCCTTGGTATGGTAACCGTTAATAGTACAACAGGGCTGCAATCAATTTATCATAAAAAACCAATTAAGCTTATGGGACGTGCGATTTATAATGTTAAGAATTTGACTGACCAAAAGCCACTAGACGATTTTTGGCAAAATCCGCAACAGCCAGACAATGAGTTTTATCTAAGGTTTCGTGAATACTTGGTGGAAGAAAACCAGCTTAATGGCTCGTTTTACGGCAAGTCTCCTTGGATGGATGAGTATCAAAATACAACAGAATCAGCCCAATTATTAAAAGAATCAAATAATAAATTATAAATTTAGTTCGTTTTTATTATTATTAATGACGCTCTAGCGTTTTCCTTGTTATAATCAGTCAGTTAAACATGACTGATTTTTTTAATTTAATTTTTAAAATTTTGTAATTAATTTTGATAGACATAAGTAGGCATTAGTGACCGCATTAACTAACATTCGTAATTTTTCAATCATTGCCCATATTGACCACGGTAAATCAACGCTTGCAGACCGTTTTATTCAGATGTGTGGTGCTTTGCAAGATCGTGAGATGCAAGAACAAGTTTTAGATTCAATGGATATTGAGCGTGAACGAGGCATTACCATTAAGGCACAATCAGTAACGCTATATTACGATCATCCAAATGGCGAAAGGTATCAGCTCAACTTTATTGATACGCCAGGACATGTGGATTTTTCTTATGAGGTTTCTCGTTCTTTGGCTGCTTGTGAAGGTGCTTTGTTAGTGGTTGATGCGGCACAAGGTGTGGAAGCTCAGTCGGTGGCAAACTGTTATACAGCGGTTGATCAAGGGTTAGAGGTTTTACCTGTTTTAAATAAAATTGACTTGCCACAAGTCGAACCTGAGCGTGTGATTCAAGAAATTGAAGAGATTATTGGTATTGAGGCAGATGAAGCACCTCGTGTTTCGGCAAAGTCTGGCTTGGGTGTAGAAGCGTTATTGCAGGTTTTAGTTGAACGTATTCCTGCACCGGAAGGAGACAGAGAGGCACCACTACAAGCATTGATTATTGATTCTTGGTTTGATAATTATTTGGGCGTGGTTTCCTTGGTACGTGTGCGTCAAGGGCGGCTTAAAAAAGGTGATAAGATTTATATTAAATCAACGCAAGAGGCACACCCAGTTACCTCAATTGGCGTATTTACGCCCAAACCGTTAGAAACTGACTTATTAGAAGCAGGCGAAGTTGGCTTTGTTATTGCTGGTATTAAAGACATTCAAGGTGCCCCAGTTGGAGATACCATCACACATGACAAAACACCAGATGTAGAAAATATTCCTGGGTTTAAACAAGTGACACCACAAGTATATGCGGGTATGTTTCCTGTAGATTCTAGTGATTTTGAAAAATTCCGTGAAGCGTTGCAAAAACTACAAATTAACGATGCCGCCCTGTTTTTTGAACCCGATACTTCTGATGCACTTGGTTTTGGTTTTCGTTGTGGTTTCCTTGGCATGCTACATATGGAAATTATTCAAGAACGTTTAGAACGAGAATATGATCTTGATTTGATTACTACTGCACCATCGGTAATTTATGAGATTGAAAAGAAGAATGGGGAGGTTATCCATGTAGATAACCCAAGTAAGTTACCAGATATAGGTGTGATTCAGGAGTTTCGTGAGCCAATTGCTCGTTGTCATATTCTTGTACCACAAGATTACCTTGGTAATGTGATGACCTTGTGTATTGAGCGTCGTGGCGTGCAAGTAGACATGCGTTTTATGGGCAACCAAGTTCAATTGGTATTTGATATTCCAATGGGTGAAGTGGTTATGGACTTTTTTGATCGTTTAAAGTCAGTATCACGTGGTTTTGCCTCATTAGACTATGGTTTTGAGCGTTATGAGGCAGATAAGCTTGTGCGAGTTGATGTGTTAATTAATGGTGATAAAGTTGATGCGTTGGCAATGATTGTGCATCAGGATAATGCTCGCTTTCGTGGTAACCAGTTGGTGGTTAAAATGAAAGAGCTAATACCTCGTCAGATGTTTGATGTGGCAATTCAGGCAGCGATTGGTAGCCAAATTATTGCCCGTAGTACGGTCAAAGCCATGCGTAAAGATGTAACTGCTAAGTGTTATGGTGGCGATGTATCGCGTAAGAAAAAACTATTACAAAAACAAAAAGAGGGTAAAAAACGCATGAAGCAAGTGGGTAGTGTCGAAATCCCACAAGAAGCGTTTTTGGCTGTATTAAAGGTTGATGATTAAGTTACATTAAGATGACTAAATCATACTTCAGTTATACATATAGTGTTTTAGTATAAATATAAATGGAAGAAAATTATGTTGACGACTGTGATAAATACCTTACTGGGTCAAACTTTTACTTATGTCTTGTTTGCACTGACCTTTGCTTGTTTTTTAATCTGGCTCATTGACCAGTTATTCTTGGGAAACTATAAGCGAGTAGTACATCATTTACCTAAAAATTTAATTAACAAAATTTGTGGGTTGTTGCCATATTTATTGATATTGACCGTAGTGCGTTTAATATTAATGTTGCGTCAAGGTCTAGATTTTGATTTTAACTATATTTTAGTGCCTGCAGTTTTATTTTTATTTAGCATTATCATTGCTGATAAGTTAATTTATCAAGATAGAAAAACGCTGGGTAAAGGTAAAGAACGTTCAGTTATTTCCAACGCCTATGACTTCTTGCCTATTTTGATGGTGGTGCTTATTGTTCGTTCATTTGTTTTTGAACCATTTAACATTCCATCATCATCTATGGTGCCAACACTTTATACAGGTGATTTTATTACTGTCAATAAAGCAGCTTATGGTTTGCGTTTGCCTTTGCTTAATACCAAGGTTTTAGATACGGGCAGTCCTGAGCATGGTGATGTCGCTGTTTTTCGTTACCCTGAAGATCCAAAGATTCATTACATAAAACGTGTCATTGGTTTGCCGGGTGATATGGTAAGCTATGATAATGGGGTTTTATCAATTAATGGCTCGCCACTGCCAACCAAACGAGTTGATTTTACAGCCGATAAAGCACTTGTTAATGGGTTATATCCTGAAGGCACTGATATTGGAACCAAACTTTTGACAGCTGATGAAGCTAACAGGTTAAGCCAAGAAGAAGAATCAATAGCAACTTATTGGCAAGAAACACAAGGTCAACATACGCATTTAGTGCGAGAAATTGGCAATATTGAAAGTGCTGCTTATGCTCGCTTTTTGCAAAAAAATTCACCCGAGGTGATAGCCTCAGAAGGCAAAAAGTGGCAAATTAAAGTACCAGCAGGGCAATATTTTGTAATGGGTGATAACCGTGACCGTAGTAAAGATGGTCGGTTTTGGGGCTTTGTACCAGATAAAAATTTAGCAGGTAAAGCCAGCTATATTTGGATGCACAAAGAACCTGGATTAAAAATGCCAAGCTTTGGCAGAAATGGTCGCATCGACTAACTAATAATAAACCAATTGAATTTTATAGAATGTAGGTAACACTTTGAATAGACCAATTGATACAGAGACTAATCGTACATCTAAGTCAGTTAAATTGTCATTAAAACTTGTGCGTCAGTTGCAGGTTTTGAGTAATAGTTTGGGCTATACCTTTAAAGATGTTAATTTACCTCAACTTGCATTAACTCACCGTTCGTTTAATAGTAAAAAAAATTATGAGCGGTTAGAGTTTTTGGGTGATGCATTATTGGGGATGATTATTGCAGAAGCCTTGTATCAGCGTTACCCTGAACATCAAGAAGGGCAACTAACACGTATGCGTGCCATTTTAGTCCGTCAGGAGTCTTTAGTTAAAATTGCCCAGTCGCTTAAACTTTCTGATTATTTAATTCTTGGTGTTGGTGAGCGTAAAGGTGGCGGCAGACAAAGAGCCTCAATTTTGGCAGATACGGTTGAATCACTTATTGGGGCAATATACCTTGATAGTGGTGATGTTGAGGTGGTAAAAAAATGTGTATTATCATGGTATGGTGATTTAATAAACAATGTGAGTGAGCAAAAAATGCTTAAAGATGCTAAAAGCCGTTTGCAAGAGTGGCTTCAAGCAAAACAGTTGGATTTGCCACATTATGAATTATTAGAAACCCTTGGCAATGCACCAAACCAGACTTTTGTGGTTAGTTGTCAGGTTAAAGTAAAAGACTGTCCTGAAATCACGCAATCAGGTGAAAGTAGAAGGATTGCTGAACAAAAATCAGCAGAATTGATGATTAATCAGCTAAATAAATTACCGAAGGCAGTAGCAAGCCATTAATTGTGACAACGTAAATTATGAAAACGTATTTATGGTGCAGTTAATACATTACCTTCGCTAAATTTTTTAAACTTTTTGGGCTAAAGCTCAACCTATATGATACTTACTATGACAGAATCGAACCAAAACAAAGATTTAGACCACACGCAACAAAATCAATCAACCATTGATGCATTTTTTAATGGTGAGACAAAACCTGACTATAGTGATTTTAAATCAGGCTATGTGGCGATTGTGGGTCGCCCTAATGTTGGCAAATCAACTTTAATGAACCATTTGTTAGGTCAAAAATTATCAATTACTTCACGCAAACCACAAACGACTCGTCATCGCATTCATGGCATTTTATCTAATGAGCGTATGCAGGCGGTATTTGCCGATACCCCAGGTATCCATACTAAAGAAGTGAAGGCAATTAATGAACGTATGAACAAAGCAGCAGTTTCTACTTTGATAGACGTGGATTTGGTCTTGTTTGTGGTTGATTCTGACCAATGGCGTGAAGATGATTTGCTAACACTAAAAAAACTAGGCGAAACGAATTTACCGGTTGTTTTGGTCATCAACAAAGTTGATACAATGGATGATAAATCTGCACTATTACCGCTGATTGAAGCGTTTAATGAAAGTTTTGATTTTGCTGATATTATTCCAGTTTCTGCTCAAAAAAATCAAAATCTTGCTCGCTTGGAAGAAGTCATCGAACAGTATTTACCAAAAGGTGAGCCAATTTATGATATTGAGCAAATGACGGACCGTTCTGAACGATTTTTGGCAAGTGAAATGATTCGTGAAAAAATTATGCGTAGCTCTGGGGATGAAGTACCCTATGACTTAACGGTACAGATTGATGAATTTAGAGATGAGCCTGCCCACAAAGACCCAAAAACAGGTAAAAAACGTAAGGCTTGCACCTTTATTGATGCCACTATTTTTGTTGAGCGTAAAGGGCAAAAGGCGATTGTCATTGGCGAAAAAGGAAAACGTATTAAACAAGTTGGCATAGAAGCACGTCAAGATATGGAAAAAATGTTTGATAGAAAAGTGATGCTAACACTGTGGGTTAAAGTGAAACGTGGTTGGTCGGATGATGATAGGGCTTTAACGAGCCTAGGGTATTAATTTGGGGTTTTAATTAATGATACAGTGGCTAGCAGATGGTGGTGAGTAAATGAGAAATGAACCTTTAACAGGTTATCTAATTCATCACAAACCCTACCAAGAAAGCCGTGCCTTGTATTATTTTTTTACTCAAACACATGGGGTAGTGCATGGCATTGGCAAAAAAGGCATGCCTTTGTTTGCGCATATTCAATTGTTTGCTAATGGTAAACGTAGCCTTAAAACCTTTACTCAAATTCAGCCGTTAGCTCCTCAAGTTGCGATAACTGGACAAAATCTGTACGCAGGATTTTATCTTAATGAATTGTTATGGAAGTTGCTTGCAAATGAAGACGCTATGCCAATTTTGTGGCAAAACTATCAGCAGAGTTTGACCGCTTTGAGAGAAACATTAAACAATACTCAGTTAAGAGTGTTATTACGCTTTTTTGAGCAAGCATTATTTGCTGAGCTTGGTTATGTCATTACACTAGATACAGATAGTCAAGGTGAACCTATCAAACAAGAACAGACCTATCGATTTATTGCTGATGAAGGTTTTGTTAGTTATGTTGCTTCGCAAAAAGAAGAGCCTACTGTATTTGCGGTTTCTAGCATCTTTTGCGGCAAGTGGCTGCAACAAATAAACGATTATTTACAAAATTATTATCACCAATTTAATACTCAAAAAAACTATCATAAACAAGCTATTGAAACCGATACTTTAAAAGCTTGGAGCCGTTTGCATAAGCTCATGATAGATTATCTATTAGATTACCAACCTTTACAAAGTCGAGTGCTTTGGCAGCAACAAGCTCGCTATCGTTAAGCTTTGTCATAATTTTGAATTTTGTTGTTATCTATTATCTATGTTAATCATCATACAAATTTAAACTGTGATAAAATGACTCCTTAAGATAGCAACAGAGAATTTTTATGTCTATTAACATCCCCAAACTTGGTGTAAACATTGATCATGTCGCAACATTGCGTCAAGCACGTGGTGTTGGTTATCCAAGTCCAATAAAAGCGGCTGTTGTGTGTGAGCAAGCAGGTGCAGATGGTATTACCTTGCATTTGCGAGAGGATCGTCGTCATATTCAAGATGCGGATGTATATGAAATTAAAGAACAAATAAACATACCAATGAACCTAGAAATGGCGGCAACTTCTGAGATGTTAGATATTGCACGTGATATAAAGCCAGAGTGGGTTTGCCTAGTGCCAGAAAAACGTCAAGAACTGACGACAGAAGGTGGATTAGATGTTTTGGGGCAAGAGCCTTGGCTTGAAGAGGTGGTTACTAGCCTAAAAGAAGCAGGTTGTAAAGTATCTTTATTTATTGACCCTGACATCACGCAAATTGATGCAGCAATTCGGATTCATGCAGATGCTGTTGAAATACACACAGGTGCCTATGCAGAAGCAGGATTAGCAAATAAAACAGATATTGAAACAAAAGAGCTAAATAGAATTATTGCTGCTGTTAAGCATGTACAGTCTGTAAATAGTGAGTTGTTGGTTAATGCAGGTCATGGTTTAACACGCAACAATGTATACCAAGTGGCAAAAATTACTGGTATTAATGAATTAAACATTGGACATGCGTTAATTGCTGATGCTTTGTTTATGGGAATGTCAGATGCGGTTGTTTCTATGAAAAATGCAATGGCTGGGCAGTCGTAAGTATTAAGTTGTAATTATTAAGAACACAAAAATAATAGGGAAAAGTGATAAAAATGGATGCTATAAACGTTACTCATCAAATGACCTTGCGTGGGCATGTGTTTAAAAATCGTTTTGTAAAAAGTGCAATGAGTGAGGCACTTGCTAATGAAGCTGGAGAAGTAAACGACGGTCTTATCAATCTTTATCGTATATGGGCAAAAGGTGGGCTTGGTTGTGCGATTACTGGTAACGTGATGATTGATTGGCGAGCTAAAAATGAGCCAGGTGTTGTGGTTATTGAAGATGAGCATGATTTACCAATGTTGTCAAAATGGGCAGCAGCGGGTAAAGAAGATGGTATGATAACGATTGTACAGTTAAGCCATCCAGGTAAACAGTGCCCAACTGGACTCAATAAAGAAACAGTTGCTCCGTCTGCAGTCCCATTCCATAAAAAGATGCAGGCAGTTTTTCCTACTCCACGTGCATTAACTCGTGATGAGATCCATAACCTAATTGGACGTTTTGCAGAATCTGCCCGTATTTGTGAAAAAGCAGGTTTTGCAGGCGTACAAATACATGGTGCACATGGTTATTTAGTGAGTGAGTTTTTATCACCCCACCATAATCGTCGTACCGATGAATGGGGTGGTAGTATTGAAAATAGAATGCGTTTTTTAACCGAAAGTGTTAAAGCCATACAAGCTAAAACAACGGATAACTTTATTCTTTGCGTTAAACTTAACTCGGCAGACTTCCAACGAGGGGGGTTTAACGAAAGTGACTCGTTAATTGTAATCAAAGCATTAGAAAAACTGGGTGTTGATTTTGTTGAAATTTCTGGTGGTAATTACGAAACACCCGCAATGACAGGGGTTAAGCAAAGCACCAAAGAACGTGAAGCTTATTTCATCGAATTTGCAGGGAAGGTACGTGAGCAAACGTCAATACCTTTAATGGTAACAGGAGGATTCCGCACACGTGAGGGGATGGATAGAGCTTTGCAGTCAAATGCGTGTGATTTAATAGGAGTGGCACGTCCATTAGCGATTGAACCAGATGCTTGTCATAAATGGCTTGCAGGCAATGCTTTAGCGTATGAGGTAAAACCTATTAAAACAGGCATTAAGGCAATTGATAAAGGCGGTATTATGGAAATCATTTGGTATGCCAAGCAGTTTAAACGTATGGCACGCAACCAAGCACCAAATCCGCAGTTATCGCCAAAAAAGGTTTTCGCAAAATATATGCTTACTAATGCCATGAAACGTTTAAAAGGAAAAGCGGTATTTGGTAGGCTGCGTGCTAAGCAGTAGTTTTTTTTACGAGATATTTTTGTAAAAAATCCTCCATATAAAAGGCCCCCATACTAATGAGTAAGGGGGCTTTTATTATAAGAAAAACAGTTATAAGAGCAACAATAGATAACAGATAAAAGTCTTCTTTCTTAGCTCTTATTATTATACTCACTACCGAGGGTGTCATCGTTCATAATTTCAGCGAATTCTTTTTCACCTTCAAGGTCAATATGCTCGTCTTCCAGTTCTTGCAGCCCAGCTTCAGGATCATTAAAGATATTCACATTAAGTTTGCCTTCGCTCTTGGCAACAATCGTTGTTACGGCGGCATCACCACCAACGTTAACTGCGGTGCGTAGCATGTCTAACAAGCGATCAACGCCAAGAATTAGACCAATACCTTCTACTGGCAAACCAACTTGAGCAAATACCATTGATAGCATAATTAAACCAACACCTGGGACACCTGCTGTACCGATTGAAGCAAGTACAGACATAAGGATAACAGTTAAGTACTCGGTAATGCCTAAATCAATGCCGTAAAGATTGGCAATAAAAATAGTTGCTGTACCTTGCATGATGGCTGTACCATCCATGTTAATAGTAGCACCAAATGGTACGGTAAAAGAAGCAACCGAGTTGTTTACCCCCATACGTCTGGTAACTGTACGTAAAGTTACAGGGATGGTTGCATTTGAGCTAGAAGTCGAAAATGCAAATACTTGCACTTCACGCATTTTGGCAAGAAAGGTTTTGATAGATAGTCTTGAAGTGATTTTTAGAATAATCATCATAGTGACAAAGTAGTGGAATGCTAAAGAGCCAACCAATACGGCAACATAACCAAGCAATTGTACAATAAGGTCAAGACCAAGGTTTGCCATTGCTTTGGTAAGCAATGCAAATACACCGTATGGTGCAAGGTTCATGATGATGGTTACCATTTTTAAGATGATTTCATTTATTACCTCCAGTGATTGGACAATCCCTTTTGCTGGCTTACCTACCATCAAGATACTAATACCAATCAAAATTGCAAAGAAGATAATAGATAGCATGTCGCCATTTGCCATCGCACTAATCGGGTTTGATGGAATGATATTAGCAAATACTTCTGCAAGTGGTGGTGCTTCTTTGGCTTCAAATGCTGCTTTAGAAGTGATACTCATCCCTTTACCAATGCCAAATATAGATCCAAGCCCAATTGCGGTTGCGATTGCCAAAGCTGTAGTAATCATATAAATAGCAAAGGTTTTACCACCAACACGCCCAAGTAGGCGAATATCGCCAATACCACAAACACCACAAATCAATGAAATCAATACTAAAGGTACAACTAGCATTTTTAATGAATTAACAAATAGCCTACCAACAATACCAAATAAACCTTCTACGATGTAGGTATTAACAAAGCTACCATCGGCATTTAGACCTGATAGATTAAAGAATAGTCCCAATGCGATACTGAGCACCATCGCAACAATAATTTTACCAGTCAATCCTAGACTTCTCCACATAGTTCATCCTCCTAAATGATTGAACTTTAAAAGTATCTATTTAATCGATATGAGCTAGTTAAAAATAACTAAATAGAACAACGAGGTATCAGTATTTATCAACTAAACTATTAAAAAGATACAACACATGGGTAAATTTTGCATTATATGTTGAGGTTTAACTTTATATTTCAGCATATAATATTTTCATCATAATGTAGTCATATTGTCCATTGCAAACAATTTTTAATAAATATATTAAATTTAAGTAAACAAACGACGTATCAAAATAAAAAATTATGATGGATAGATTAAACACAACCTAGATATTAATTAGAGATTAATAGTCTAAATTTAGACAAATGGTGGCAGTTTACTTTCTACAAAAGATAGTACATCATTTCGTCCAACAATGATGTGGTCAAGCAAGTTGATACCAACAAGAGAACAGGCATTAGATAGTTGCTGAGTCAGTTTGTGATCTTGTGCTGATGGTGTGGCATTGTTTTGTAGATGGTTATGTGCCACGATAATATGGCTAGCACAATGACGGATAGCATGACGTAAGGTTTGTTTAATGCACACCGCACAGCTGTCAGTGCCGCCAATAAACAGTATTTCGTAATTTAATAACTTTAAGCTGTTATCTAAACAAAGTACGGCAAAAACTTCTCGAGACTCTTGTCGCAATTGGGTTGTTATATAGTCTTTAACCAGCTGTGATTGGTTTAATGCCGTGCCCGTTTTTAGTTGGCTGTCTAAATAACGTTTACCCATTTCTAGGCTGGCAAGGATTTGAGCATATTTAGCCGAGCCAATGCCATGGCAAGCAAGTACGGTTTCTTTAGGTGCGGCAAGTAGCTCTGCAAGGCTACCAAAATTATCAATTAATGAGCGTGCGAGTTCTATGGCGGATTGTTGTTTGGTACCCGTACGTAAAAAAATTGCCAAAATTTCTGCATCCGTTAAACGCGATGCCCCAAATTTTAGTAACTTTTCACGAGGTCTTTCATCTTCGTGCCAGTCTTTAATCGCCATAAAATGGGCTTCCTTGTATGCTTATTGCTATTATTCCTAGAACAATCATAACGAAATTGTTACTATAAGTGCAATTTTTCTTATTTTATAAGTTGGGTACAATCTATGAAAAATATTATTTTGGCAGTTACTGGCGGAATCGCTGCGTATAAGTCGGCAATGTTTGCAAGATTACTGGTTAAAAATGGCTTTGATGTGAGAGTGATTATGACTGTAGGTGCAAAATCTTTTATCACACCATTAACGATGCAGGCACTAACAGGTAATGAAGTGCACACCAGTTTGTTGGATGAAACAGCTGAGGCTGGAATGGGGCATATCGAGCTGGCAAAATGGGCAGATTTAATGATTGTTGCACCAGCTTCAGCCAATACCTTAGCAAGACTTGCTGTTGGTATGGCAGACGATTTGCTAGCAACTGTTTGTTTGGCAACCAATGCCCCAATCATGCTTGCACCAGCAATGAACCAGCAAATGTGGGCAAACCCAGCTGTGCAATTAAATGTTGCACTGTTGGCAGACTTAGGCTATGACATAATAATGCCAGATAGTGGTGTGCAGGCTTGTGGCGATGTTGGTGCAGGTCGGTTACCAGAGCCAGAAACCCTACTTGAACAAACAAAAGTATTTATTGCTAAACAAAAAATACCACAAGTGCTAGTTGGTAAAAATATTACTATCACGGCGGGTGCCACAGTGGAGGCAATTGACCCTGTGCGTTACTTGTCTAATCATTCAACAGGTAAGATGGGATTTGCACTTGCCAAGGCTTGTCGCAATGCAGGGGCAAATGTGACCTTAATTGCAGGTGGTAAAGTAACCCTACCAACACCTTTTGATGTTAATCGCATTGATGTTATGTCTGCACATGACATGCTAAATGCAGCACAACAATGTGCCAAAGGTGAACACCCAAGCTTGCTAACATTTGCAGCACATCAAGCAAGCGATGATAAGCATGAACACAGCCATCAACATGCAGAGCATGGTAACTTTAATGGTGATGAGCAGGCAAGTAAACATTTATCAACTGATATTTTTATCGCCACAGCAGCGGTGGCAGACTATCGCACTCGTGAAGTGGTACCACAAAAAATTAAAAAAACACAAGAGGCGCTGATGCTGGATTTGGTTAAAAATCCAGACATTTTGGCAACCATTTCTCATGAGTACCCTGATATCTTTATGGTTGGTTTTGCGGCAGAAACGCAAGATGTCGAGAAATATGCCAAGGATAAATTAGAAAAGAAAAAACTGGATATGATTGCCTGTAATGATGTATCACGCAAAGATATTGGATTTGCCAGCGATGACAATGCCATGACTGTATATTTTGCAGATGAGTATCACAAGCAAGCAGTGAGGCTTAATAAAGCAAGTAAAGATAGCATTGCTGAAAGTTTGGTAAGTTTGATTGGCGAAAGCTTGATTAAGTGATAACCATTAAGTTAAATCCCTTTTCATCACTAAAATATCTAGCGTGCCAAAGTTGCTAGAAGCAGTCAAGGGGCAAGCTTCGAGTTGTACTGATGGTACTAATTTTTTAGCTGCAGATTTTGCTAAACGATATATCATCACAGTAATTATAGTAAAAGAAAAATAATGGCAGATACCCAAAACTTTATCCTTATTTTTATTTTTGCTGTCGCCTCAATCTTGCATGGCATTAGTGGGTTGGGGGGTACTTTAGGCAAATCATGAGAGCCTAGTATTGATTATGGTTGTTCTGTTTGTTTCCATGCTATATCTGTTTGTTTTAATGCTATAAAAGTTATGCTTTGTATCTATTTATTGTGGGTTGCTATTTGTTGTTGTGGGCTACTAACTGAACAACTATGTCAGTGTTGGGCTATTTTGGTAGATTCATAACAAAGCAAAATTTAATTTTGCACAGTGTTTATGATTTTTGCAATGCCAATAAACGTTGATATAAGGCATTTTTTTTCACCCCAGTGATGTCACTAGCCAATGCCGCTGCTTTTTTGACCGATAAATCATCAAGCAAACGCAACAGCAAGGTATCATGTTGGGCAATGTCTTTATGTTCATGGTTTGGTTTGCCAGCAACAACCAGTACAATTTCACCTTTTTGTTGATTTGGGTCATGACTCACAAAATCTATCAAGTCATCTAGTGTGGTTTTATAAACGGTTTCAAAGGTTTTAGTAAGCTCACGGCAATAGGTGATTTCTCTATCGAGTCCAAAGATAACTGCCATGTCTGTTAAACAAGCAGTAATGCGATGGGGGGCTTCGTAAAAAATCATGGTTTCGCAATGGTTGGCATAGGCTTCTAGTTGTTTTAGTCGCCCTGACTGCTTGGCAGGTAAAAATCCTAAAAAGCTAAACTTATCTGATGGTAAACCAGCGACAGATAAGGCAGCAATTGCTGCTGATGCCCCAACCACAGGTAGGGTTTTGATGTTTGTGTCATGGCAAGCGAGTACGAGCTGATAGCCAGGGTCACTAACGAGTGGTGTGCCTGCATCACTAATTAAGGCAATGTTTTTCCCGTTTTGCAGTAGCTCAATAAACTTGGCGGTCTGCACGTCGGCATTGTGTTCGTGGTAAGCCCAAGTGGTGGTATCAATATTAAAATGATTGAGCAATTTGCCAGAGGTACGCGTGTCTTCACAAGCAATGATATCGACAGATTTTAAGGTTTCTATCGCTCTTGGGGTGATGTCGTCAAGGTTGCCAATGGGTGTTGCAACAATAGATAGCGTACCAAAATTTTTGTTTTGTAGGGTGTTAATTGTCATAAAAAATCCAATCAAGCCAAGGGCGATAATTAAAAAATAGAGGGTGATATCAACATAAACTTGCTACATACATATGCCGAACTGGTTGTACAATCCAGTGATTTTTACCAGTGACTATTTGACCAGTAACTACCAGCAACTAAATGTTAAAACGTAGCGATTGTATTTGTTATCAATAGGTTTATGGGGATAGTACAAGTAAAGCTATAGTTTAGCATGTTTGTGATATGATTAATGCATGACTCAATCTAAACAACCCAAACTTACGCTTAACTCCCCCAGCCAAAAAATTGGCAAACAATATGAGGCACTTGCCTGCAAATATTTGCAAAAAAAAGGGCTGGTCTTAATCGCTCAAAACTGGTTACAGCCCAAAGTGGGTGAACTGGATTTGATAATGATAGAAAAAGGCAAAGCGTGGGATACCTTGGTTTTTGTAGAAGTAAGAGGGCGAGGCTCAAATCGTTTTGGGCAATATGGCACGGCGGTTAATAGCATCACAGCAGCCAAACAGCGTAAAGTAGTGGAGGCTGCTTTGCATTTTTTGCAGGCTCATCCTAAATATGCCGATTATGATTGCCGTTTTGATGTGGTTGTATTTGACGGCATAAACAGTGGACAACCTCAATGGATTCAGGGGGCATTTGTTGGGAGTGGTTGGTAAACTATTAACATGCTGTACTTGTTGATACCTTCTGATTTTAAAATAAAAAGCGTGGTAAAACCATGATAGTGAAACATACTAAATTAAGAAAACCTGATGATAAGGCTTTAACCTTAGGTAAAAACTATATTGTATTAATCGTAGATACTGAACCTAATGAACAATACCCAACTATTTGTGTACGTTGTGATGATGACGGAACGCCAGCAGTGTTTAGTTTAGAGTTTTTTGATGTAGTTGACCCTAGCATCCCTACAAATTGGGGCTGGTATGAACTAGACAGTGGCATTAAAGGATGTTATAGACTACAGCCTGATGAGTTTTCTGGTGACTTTTGGGATGATTATCATGATGTCTTTAAGAGTAGCCGTAGTTTACCGTGACCCAAGAAATACAAAGGATATTGATTTTTATGACGCGACTAGCTTGAGTGGATGAAACTTAACAGGCATAACAAATTTAACGGTTATCTTTCATCAAATGTTGTTGACTTATCTCACTTTATTGCTGATGTATCAGTATTAACTGAGTGATTAATTGAGTGTAATATAGCCCCGACAGTAACGGATATAGCAAAAGCTGGGATTGGCTACGCAAAAACAATGAAATCATTTTTAAAGCCGTGTTGGTGCTGTTATAATGGCGTACGTTGATATATTTAATGAATAACAAAAGACATTGAGATTTGATGATGAACGCAGAAATAAATGCAGAACAATTAATTGAGTTTTTACAGCCACACTTTCCAGAAGGGCTGATTCAAGCAGCAAACAATGGTAACAATTTTGATGTGCGTGTAGTGGATGCTTGCTTTGAAGGTAAGCGGTCGGTACAACGTCAGCAAGTGGTGCTTGGTTTGACAAATGAGCTTATCTCAAGTGGTGCCATTCATGCGTTAAATATTCAAGCCTTGACACCAGCAGAGTGGGAAGCAAAGCAAGGTTAATGTGCCAAAGTTAATGTATCAAAAAAATAAAAAATAACGGTAAAGACCCAGCTAAACTCTCATATTATAGGAAAGGTGAGCGATTTTTTACATGGTTAAGACAGTAAATTCAGACATATAGTTAAGACAGTTTAAGGCAAAATAACACAATGGATCAGTTTTTAATTACAGGCGGTACACCAATCAAAGGTGAGGTGAATATTTCAGGTGCTAAAAATGCGGCATTGCCCTTGTTAGCCGCCATGATTTTGGCAGAAACTCCAACAACACTGCACAATGTACCGACATTGCAAGATGTGCGTACCCTTATTAAGTTGATTGAAGGCTTGGGTATTGTCATTGAAAAACAGGGCGATACCGTTACCTGCAATACCAAAACCATAGATAGTTATTTTGCACCTTACGACTTAGTGAAGACCATGCGTGCGTCTATTTTGGTATTGGGTCCACTACTTGCTCGTTTTGGCGAGGCAGAAGTGTCATTGCCAGGTGGTTGTGCGATTGGCTCACGCCCTGTTGATCAGCACTTAAAGGCATTTGAAGCGATGGGTGCCCAAATTGTGGTAGAAAATGGTTATGTAAAAGCCAAAGCACCAGCAGGAGGGCGTTTGATTGGTTGTAATCACACTTTTGATATGGTGACAGTGGGCGGTACAGAAAACGTTATCATGGCAGCAGCCTTGGCAACAGGCACAACTACTTTAGAAAACTGTGCCCGTGAGCCAGAAGTGGTTGATTTGGCGAATATGCTGGTAGCGATGGGGGCTAAGATAGAGGGCATTGGCACTGCTACGATGGTCATTGAGGGGGTCGAAGCCTTGCAGGGGTGTGAGTATTCGGTTGTGCCAGACCGTATTGAAACAGGCTCATATTTGGCAGGTGCAATCATGTCTGGTGCAGTGTTTGGTGAGGGCGATGTGACTTGCCATAAAACAGATGAAAAGTTATTACATCCTGTGCTAAAAAAGTTTGAAGAAATGGGAGCGAATGTTACCACTGGTGAAGATTGGATTCGTGTCCAGATGGTTGGTCGTCCAAAAGCCGTGGATATCCGCACAACCCCACATCCTGGGTTTCCAACTGATATGCAGGCTCAACTAATGGCAGCTTGTTGTTTGGCAGAAGGCACCAGTACCATTATTGAAAATATTTTTGAAAATCGTTTTATGCATGTGCCAGAATTACGCCGTTTGGGGGCAAAAATTAAGGTAGATGATCATACAGCGATTGTCACTGGTGTTGAGGGGTTTAAAGCAGCCCCTGTGATGGCGACTGATTTGCGTGCGTCTATGTCGCTTGTGATGGCAGGTGCGATTGCACAAAAAGGTGGTCAAACTTTGCTAGATCGTATTTATCATATTGACCGTGGCTATGAAGATGTAGAGAACAAGCTGCGTGGACTGGGTGTGGTTATTGAGCGTATAAAAGCAAAGTAGGTAAGCATAAATTAGGTAAGCAGTCGTGCAATAGACAATGCCACTACGCTCAATATCAATGATAAAAAACGCTCAGTTTTCTGGGCGTTTTTTGTTAGGTTATTTCTGCCGATTTTTTTTAATGTTGACTTACTTTATAGCCGATTTAATTTGGATTGTTAGCTAAAGTTAGCCTAAAAATGCATTATACATCCATACCATTTTTTCTTGTTCGCCTGTATAGCCAGCAATTAAATCTATTGTCCCTTGGTCGCCTGCGTTTTCTGCAATTTCAGCCAGTGTGCGTTGCTCTTCAATTAAAGCTTGCAAACCAGTAACAACACCAGATACACATTCACGCCCATCAAACACATTTTTATGCTCATCAATGCTGGCGTTTATCGCAAAATCACTGTAAGCGTGTAGAGGTGTGCCACCCACTGTTAAAATACGTTCTGCAATCTCATCAATTTGCGTTTGCAGCTGAGTGTAAATTTCTTCAAATTGGGCATGTAACGCAAAAAAGTGTTCGCCTTTTACATTCCAATGATAGCCACGCACATTGGTATAAAAAACATGGTAGCTAGAAAGTAGGGCATTTAATTTGTCGATAACTTGTGCTACTTGAGTTGAAGATAAGCCGATTTGATTCGTTGTCATGTCGATGCTCCTTGTATTTGTTTCAAATGATTTAGTTAAAGAGGCGGGGCTCTTGTCGATTTGTGTAAACTATCATATCAAGGATTTTTTATTTTATAAAATAAATCATTTAAATAAATATGTTTTATTTTATAAAACTACTTTATCAAAATATACTCTAAATCTATTTGAGGATTAATGCTGGTTAATAGTTGGTGGGTGTTATCTTTTTGGCTTAGCTTTGCCATTTTTTCTACCATGATGGCTTTTTTTATATTTTGCCAATTCTTACCTTGCATCCGTCTAAAATTAAGTGCGACTTGCAAGGCGGGTAAACTAGGATTGAAAGCAGCATTTTCGGCATATCGCCCAGTAATGATACTGTTATCTTCAAAGGTGAGAGCCACGCCATTTTTATTGTCACTGTATGGTGCATGACTGGTTTTGCATGCGTTGAGTGCCATTCGTTTGCAGTCATTGTTAAATATTTGCTTGTTATTATCATAGATATAATCTGCGTAGACATCGTCCAATATTTTTTGCGTAATACCTAAGTTATTGCCACTAAAGTCATTTGGCAAATAATAGCTAAGTGATTTTGGTACTTGGGTATCACTATTTGATAATACAATTTTAAAATTTTTAGTGAGCCTTACCTCGTTAATAAATTGACGACAATGCCCACAAGGCGGATGTTTGATTACCAGTAAGGAAAGCTGTGTTGCACCTCGCATCCAAGCATGGGCAATGGCACTTTGCTCAGCATGGATGGTTTGTCCAATATGAGTATCCGTAAATTCAAAATTAGCTCCTAAATAAATATTATCTTTACTATCAAATACCACTGCGCCAACGTTAAAGTTAGATACAGGTGAAATTGCATAGCTTGTGGCAAGTGGCAATAGTGTTAATCCAAGTTCGGTTTTGTTAAGCCCAGTTTGTTGCAATAAGGTTTGTACAAATGAGTTGGGTAAAAAAGCAAAGCCATCGGTTTGTTGTTTGCACTGCAATACATTTGTATCAAAAATGGCAAGGTTTGGGTTAAACAAATTTTGCAAATTTTTAGGCAGGTAGGCTAGTTTTTCTTGAATGTCAGTTTTTATGTTCATATTAGTCGATTGATTCATAGTTAAAATTGTTGTTATACAACTAATTATAACTTATTTGTTGGTTTGTTAAGGTGGTTTATCATACAATGAATAGCTTGTATGGTTAAGTTTATACTTTGATTTGGTGACCTTTGATACTAGTGTTAATACGACTGTTTTTTCTATGTAATTTTGTTTTTTTAAGTTTTGAAATTCATAATTAAACCAGTGAGTTGTAAGTTTTATACAATATTTAGTATTTAGCGAAATAATGAATAACGGAGAATAAAATGACAAACGCAGCAAAAAAATATGCTTTACAAGCACTAAGCATGATGGATTTAACCAGCCTAAATAATGATGATACAGAACAATCTATTAAAGAGTTATGTAGCAAAGAAATCAATCCTTTTGCTCATACAGCCGCTGTTTGCGTTTATCCAGAATTTGTACAGCTAGCAAAGCAGTTCTTTGCTGATAATAATATTAAAGGTGTTAAAGTTGCGACGGTAACGAATTTTCCTCATGGTAATGATGATGTTACCCAAGCCGTTGCAGAAACTAAATCAGCTGTGGCAAATGGTGCCGATGAAGTTGATGTTGTCTTTCCTTACCGTACATTAATTGCAGGCAATGAACAAATAGGGGCAAAATTAGTTGCTCAGTGCAAACAAGTTTGCCAAAAAAATAATGTTTTATTAAAAGTGATTATTGAAACTGGCGAATTACAAACCGCTGAACTAATCAAAAAAGCAAGTGAAATCTGTATTGCCAATGGGGCAGATTTTATTAAAACATCGACTGGTAAAGTAGCAGTCAATGCAACGCTAGAAGCAGCTAACATTATGCTAAATGCTATTAAAGACAGTGGTAAAAAAGTTGGTTTTAAAGCCGCTGGTGGCGTGCGTACTGTTGAAGATGCCCGTGATTATTTACAACTTGCCGAACAGATTATGGGTGCAGAGTGGATAACCGTTGATACTTTTCGTTTTGGGGCATCGGGCTTGTTAGGCAGCTTGTTGGGAACTTTGAGAGGGGATGAGGTAAAAAATCCGACGAGCTATTAATAAACAAATTGGTTGCTTACCAAAATTACATATAGAGTTAAAATGATAAAAAACTGAGGGAAGTTTCCATGCTAATCCAAGAGATTATTAAAATTAAACGAGATGGTGGCGCATTATCTGTTAGGCAAATACAAGAGTTTATCAAGGGTGTTACCGCAGATACCACCAGTGAAGGGCAAATTGCTGCCATGTGTATGGCGGTTTTTTTAAATAAATTAAATATTGAAGAACGCACTGCATTAACACTAGCAATGCGTGACTCGGGGTGTGTACTTGATTGGGCAAACGCCAACCTTGATGGACCCATCGTGGATAAACACTCCACAGGGGGCGTGGGTGATGTAGTATCATTGATGCTTGCCCCTATGGTGGCGGCGTGTGGGGCGTATGTGCCGATGATTTCTGGTCGTGGACTGGGGCATACAGGCGGCACACTGGATAAGTTGTCTGCTATTCCTAACTTTGATACCTTCCCTAATCCAAATAAGCTAAAATGTATTGTTAAAAGTGCAGGCTGTGCGATTATCGGACAAACGCCTGACCTTGCTCCTGCTGATAAAAGAATTTATGCGGTGCGTGATGTCACGGCAACGGTTGCAAGTATCGACTTGATTACCGCCTCGATTTTATCGAAAAAATTAGCAGAGGGGCTAGACAGTCTTGTTATGGATGTAAAAGTTGGGAATGGTGCCTTTATGCCAACTTATGAAGACTCTGTTGCTTTGGCAAAATCGATTGTTGAAGTTGCCAATCATGCAGGTTGTCAAACAACGGCTTTGTTAACCGATATGAGTCAAGTATTGGCAAGTAGTGCTGGTAATGGCGTAGAAGTACGTGAGGCGGTTCGTTATTTGACGGGGGAATATCGTAATCCACGTTTGCATGCGGTTACAATGGCATTGTGTGAGCAGTTACTTATTAACGGTAAACTTGCTAAAGACAAAATCGAAGCGACTGCCCAATTACAACATGCCCTTGATAGCGGTTTGGCACTAGAATATTTTGCCAAAATGGTAACAGAGCAAGGTGGGGCAAGTGATTTTGTAGAGAATTATGATAATTATCTTGCCAAAGCCAACGTCATCAAGCCAGTATTGGCAAGCAAATCAGGCACTTTGGTTGCGATGGATACTCGTCGTGTAGGCGTTGCAGTGATTGGACTGGGCGGTGGTCGCCGAGTTTCCACTGATAAAATTGATGTCAGTGTTGGTTTTGATGAAATCTTACCACTTGGCACTAAGGTAGAAAAAGATACGCCGCTGGCAGTAATCCATGCCAAAGATGAAAATAGCTGGCAACAAGCCAGTGCTGATTTTTTAAATGCGGTTAGCATTACCAAAGGTGGCGAGTATCAGCCAATACCTGAAGTTTATGAGATTGTGGAGTAATGATTTTTATCTATGTTTATGTTGGTATAATGTTAATTGTATCAAATTGGTTACATAAAAGGCTGCCAAATTTTTCAGTGTCTATTAAGCACCCTAACCACGCTGGGTTTGTTGTGCTTGTTATTTATTCATCGTTTTATTTGATACAACAAGAGTTAGCACGTACAACATTTTTTATAGGGCATATAGAAAGATATAGTTTTCTGATACTTATATTGTATCTAATAACGATTATTGTAAATTTACTTTTTTCAGAAACTATAAGTAGTAAAAAACAACTTATTATTCCTATTGTCATACCGATATTAACTTATATTCTTTCAACTATGACAGTGCGATTATTAGCTGTTATTTTAGTTTATATTATTCAATAAAATTAGGAAAACATAATGAATAATTTAATAAAAACCGCACAAAATTGGCTGGCACAAGACCCAGATGTTGAAACGCGTCAACAGCTACAAACGCTAATTGATAACAACGATCGAGAGGAATTAGCCAAACGATTTAGTGGACGGTTGCAATTTGGTACGGCTGGCTTGCGAGGACCATTGCAAGCAGGAGCAATGGGAATGAACCGTGTGTTAGTTGCTCAAGCAGCAGCAGGTTTGGCACGGTTTTTAATTGCTCAAAATGGTGGTAGTTATGAGGGATTAAGCATGGTTGTTGGTTATGATGCCCGCAAAAACTCCAAGCGTTTTGCCGAAGATACCGCCGAAATTATGCAAGGTATGGGGATTGATGCTTATATTATGCCAGACTTACGCCCAACGCCAGTGCTTGCTTTTGCTGTGCGTGAATTAAAAGCCAGTGCGGGTGTCATGGTAACAGCAAGCCATAACCCACCGCAAGACAATGGTTATAAGGTCTATCTTGGTGGCGAAGATGATGGGGCTCAAATTGTTTCGCCAAATGACAAGTTGATTGCCGAGCAAATTCAGTGGGTGGCTGATAATGTATCGGTTGCTGACTTGTCACGCAGTCAAGACTATGGTGTGATTGCTCAAAGCGTTATTGATAATTATATCGACCGCACTGCCAATATTATTACAGCAACACCGCAACCGCTGAATTATGTTTATACGGCAATGCATGGCGTGGGTAAAGAAACTTTGTTAAAAACTGTGGAAAAAGCAGGCTTGCCAGCACCAATATTGGTTAATGAGCAATGCGAGCCTGACGGTACATTCCCAACGGTTGCATTTCCTAACCCAGAAGAAGCGGGGGCTTTAGATTTAGCAATTGCCAAAGCCAAAGCATATAATGCTGAATTTATTATTGCTAATGACCCAGATGCTGACCGTTTGGCAGTTGCCGTTGCTGATGACCCTAAAAATACTGGGGGAGAATGGCATAGTTTACATGGTAATGAAGTCGGTTTATATTTGGCTTGGTTTTTAGCGAGTAAAGCCCAACAGGCTGACCAAAAAGGCGTGTTGGCGTGTTCGCTTGTTTCTAGCCCATTATTGGGTGATGTGGCAAAACACTGTGGAATGGACTATCAAGAAACATTAACAGGGTTTAAATGGGTTGGGCGTATTCCTAACTTATTATTTGGTTATGAGGAGGCATTGGGTTACTTGGTAAATCCGAGCAATACGCACGATAAAGATGGTATCTCGGCTATTGTGTGTTTCCTTGACTTGATTAATACGCTTAAAGCTAAAAACAAATCATTTGCCGATTATCGCCAAGATTTTGTTGATACCTTTGGGGCATTTACCAGTGATCAGATTAGTATTCGTGTCGAGGATTTATCTCGTATTGGTCATATTTTATCTATGGTAAGACAACAGCCATTTACTAACATCGCTGCTATTGCAGTAGAGCAGTATATTGACCATTTAGAAACAGCTAAAGCAAGTAATATTTTGGTATTTCATTTAGCGGGTGGACAACGTGTGATTTTCCGTCCGTCAGGTACCGAGCCAAAATTGAAAATTTATTTGGATACAAAAGGCGAAACACTCGCCGATGCAAAAATGACCATGGAGGCGATTAAACAAGATTTAGAACAATATTTAGCGAATATTTAAATCCATCAATACTCTTAAATAAACAGGATAATAAAAATGGCTACCGCTCATATTAATGCACAAAAAGGTGATTTTGCAGAGGTTGTTTTAATGCCAGGTGATCCATTGCGTGCAAAATACATTGCCGAAACCTATTTAGATGATGTAAAACAAGTGTGTGATGTGCGCAACATGTTTGGTTTTACAGGCACATATAAAGGGCGTCGTATTTCGGTTATGGGACATGGCATGGGTATCCCATCTTGCTCAATTTATGTAACTGAGTTAATTAAAGATTTTGCTGTTAATAAAATCATCCGTGTTGGCTCATGTGGTGCGGTACGTGGGGATATTAAACTACGTGATGTGGTTATTGGCATGGGTGCCTGTACCGACTCTAAAGTAAACCGTACTCGTTTTGGTGGGCATGATTTTGCTGCCATAGCAGATTTTGGTATGACGCAAGCACTTGTTCAAGCAGCTAACAATCATGGTATTACGCCACAGGTTGGTAATCTGTTTTCAGCAGACTTATTTTATTCACCAGAGCCAGCAATGTTTGATATGATGGCAAAATACGGTATTGTGGGTGTTGAAATGGAAGCTGCTGGCATTTATGGGGCAGCGGCAGAGTTTGGTGCAAAAGCTGCCACTATTTGTACTGTATCAGATCATATTAAAACTGGTGAGCAAACGACATCAGAACAACGTCAAAACACTTTTAATGATATGATGATTATTGCCTTAGAATCGGTATTATTGGATGATGAATAAAACGTTATTTTAGCAGTTAGTTTTTAATATTTATAAAAATCCTGCATCCATCATAGATGCAGGATTTTTGTATCAGCGTATCATTTTAAATCATGAGAATTAAATCATGAGAGTTTGGTAATTAAATTAGCCTATCTCAACCGCTTGTATACCTTTGGTTGGAACCACTTCTAATAGATGTTTTTTGATGGTATCAATAGGTAAATTGTTTGCTTGCATGCGTTTAGGGATAATCTGGCTGCCTTTTTGTCCTTGCATCTCAAACATAATAAATATAAATTCATCGGTTTCATCCCATCCTGTTACCGCATTCCAAGGGATAATTGCCTGCTGTGTGCTTGGCATCTTCATTTGCATACCACGCATTGACTTGCTTATATTTTGTTGTGGTGCTGGCATAGACATAACTAAACCTTGCTTTTGTACACCAAGTTTAACCTGTTTCATTTCTTCTGGCATTTCTTGCTCTGCCATTTGCTTGTTAAACTCACGTTTAACATACCATTTCATCCCTAAGGTGCGTATGGCAATATACAAAATAACGCCTACTAGCATTATCCAAAATAAGGCGGTTGAGTATCCAGTCACATAATATAAACCACCAACTGCTAAGGCAGTGATGATAGCCATGATAATCCATTCTTTTATTTTAATGTTTGATAAACCAAATGACTGGCTGCTTTTATCAAACAATACCATTTGTGCTTTTTCAAACTCGGCTTCGCTCATGTTAAGTGCAATGGGCTGTAGGGTATAAGGATATAATGCCATGGGGTATCTTCCAACTTGTAAATAACAAACAAGATTTTAAATAAAAGTGAATTAAATTAATCTTGTAATGTTACCCAAAACCTACTCACTAGGCAACCGTTATTGGCTTTATTTGTTATAAATTAAGTGCTAAAGATGGTCAAAAAAGAGTAGGCTTGGTATCATAGGCACATATTTTAATAAAAAATTAATACATTGTTTTATATATTAAGGAAACCGAATGATTGACCCAAAATTATTGCGTGGCGATTTAACCGAGTTGCAAGCTAAGTTGGCAACTCGAGGCTATGAGTTAGATATGGCATTTTGGCAACAGGCAGAAAGTAAGCGTAAGTCATTGCAAGTTAAAACCGAAGAATTGCAGGCAAAACGTAATGCAGGGGCAAAAAAGATTGGCGAGCTTAAACGTAATGGTGAAGATGCCACCGAGGTGATGTCCCAAATGCAAGCGGTCAGTGGAGAAATTAAACAAGCCGAAGAAAACTTGCGTCAATTACAAGAAAGTATAAACAGTAATGCCTTGCAAATTCCCAACATTCCAGAAGATGGTTTACCAGTAGGCGAAGATGAGGCAGACAATGTAGAAATCCGAAAATGGGGTGAACCGAGACAGTTTGATTTTGAAATTAAAGATCACACAGATGTGGGTGAAGACCTAGGATTGATTGATTTTGAGATGGCAGCCAAACTTACAGGTAGCCGTTTTAGTGTCCTAAAAGGTCAGCTTGCTCGTTTAAACCGCGCATTGATTCAATTTATGTTAGATACGCATACACAAAAATACGGTTATACAGAGATGTATGTCCCCTATATTGTAAATAGTGATAGTTTGCAAGGGACAGGGCAGTTACCAAAGTTTGAAGAAGATTTATTTAAATTACGTGGCGAGCGTGACTACTATTTAATTCCGACTTCAGAAGTACCGTTAACTAACAGTGTGCGTGATGACATTGTGCCATTAGAGCAACTCCCTATTAAAGTGACTGCACATACACCTTGCTTCCGTAGTGAAGCAGGGTCTGCAGGGCGTGATACCCGTGGTTTGATTCGCCAACATCAGTTTGAAAAGGTAGAGATGGTTAATATTGTACGTGCTAATGATTCGGCTCAAGCATTAGAAGATATGACAGCACAAGCGGAATACATTTTACAGCAGCTTGATTTGCCTTATCGTGTGGTGCAATTGTGTACAGGTGATATGGGCTTTAGTGCTAAGCGGACTTATGACATCGAAGTATGGGTACCAAGTCAGGATACTTATCGTGAAATTTCAAGTTGTTCAAACTGTGGCGATTTCCAAGCACGTCGTATGAATACCCGTACTAAAGATGGTAAAAAAACGGAGTTGCTGCATACGTTAAATGGCTCTGGTTTGGCGGTGGGTCGCACCTTGTTAGCCATTATGGAAAACCACCAAAATGCCGATGGTAGCATTACCATTCCAAAAGTATTACGAGGCTATATGGGTGGTTGTGAAGTGATTGGGTAATATATAACTGATTATTATAGACACGAGAAAAAGGTGGGTTTTTTTTAAGAAACCTGCCTTTTTAATTGCGTTAAATAATTTTAAAAAACGGGTAATGTCACTAACAAGTTATAGACAAATAATATTTTATATTAATCTACCCACAAATCAATTTAATAATAAGGTAAAATGTACAAATTAAATTTTACTTCAAATTATTAGCCAACTTAATTAATCTTTTAAACAGGAACGCATTATGCCGACCCCAATCAATCAACGTAAACTTGCCAATGCTATCCGTGTATTATCAATGGATGCCGTACAAAAAGCCAAATCTGGTCACCCTGGTGCACCAATGGGCATGGCAGATATTGCCGAAGTATTATGGCGTAAGTTTTTAAGACACAACCCAAACAATCCAAACTGGGCAAATCGTGACCGCTTTGTATTGTCAAATGGTCATGGTTCAATGTTGATTTACTCACTTTTACATCTAACAGGTTATGATGTCAGCATTGATGATTTAAAAAACTTTCGTCAATTACACTCAAAAACACCAGGGCATCCAGAATATGGCTATACACCCGGTGTCGAAACCACAACAGGTCCATTGGGGCAAGGGATTGCAAATGCGGTTGGTTTTGCGATTGCCGAAAAAACATTGGCGGCACAATTTAACCGAGAAGGTCACAATATCATTGATCACAATACCTATGCGTTTTTAGGCGATGGTTGCTTGATGGAAGGCATTAGCCATGAGGTTTGCTCGTTGGCTGGTACGCTTGGGCTGGGTAAGTTGGTATTTTTCTACGATGATAATAACATCTCGATTGATGGCGAAGTCGAAGGCTGGTTTACCGATGATACGCGACAACGTTTTGAAAGCTACAACTGGCAAGTTATCAAAGTTGATGGTCATGACAGTGCTGCCATTACGCAAGCGACAGAAGCAGCACTTGCAGAAACTAATAAACCTACCTTGATTATCTGTAAAACCATCATTGGTGCTGGCTCACCAAACAAACAAGGTACAGAATCTTGCCACGGTGCACCACTGGGTGATGATGAAATCGCCTTGACGCGTGAGGCGTTAGGTTGGACAGCCCCAGATTTTGAAATTGATGATGAAATCTATGAAGCATGGGATGGCAAAGCAAAAGGCGATATACTAGAGAAAAATTGGAATGCGGACTTTGCTGCATATAAAAAAGCTTATCCACAGCTTGCTGCTGAGCTTGAACGTCGCCTAGCAGGTAATTTGCCAGCTGAGTTTGAAGCCCAAACGCAAGCCTATATTGCAGAATGTCAAGCAAAAGGTGAAGTGATCGCCAGTCGTAAAGCCAGTCAAAATACCATTAATGCTTTACAAAAAATGCTACCAGAGTTGCTAGGTGGCTCTGCCGACTTAGCAGGTTCTAATCTCACTTTGTTTGAAGGTGCCAAAGGTATCCAAACGGATGTTGATGGTAATTATATTTATTACGGTGTGCGTGAATTTGGTATGACTGCTATTGCCAACGGCATTGCCTTACACGGTGGTTTTATTCCATACGTGGCGACTTTCTTAATGTTTATGGAGTATGCACGCAATGCGGTACGTATGTCTGCGTTGATGAAAAAACAAGTGATTAGTGTTTATACTCATGATTCAATTGGATTAGGCGAAGACGGACCAACTCACCAGCCAGTTGAGCAGGTCGCTAATTTACGTAGCACACCAAATCTAAATACATGGCGACCATGTGATACGGTAGAAACAGCAAGTGCTTGGGTTGAATCAATAAAAGCCTCTGATAAACCAAGTGCATTGATTTTAAGTCGTCAAGGTCTACCACATCAAGCTCGTGATAAATGTCAAGTTGCCAACATTGCTAAAGGTGGTTATGTACTATCTAAAGAGCAAGGTGATTTACAAGCAATTATCATTGCCACAGGCTCAGAAGTTCAATTAGCAATACAAGCACAAGAGCAACTTAGCGATGCTGGTATTGGCGTCCGTGTTGTGTCTATGCCATGTGCCGAAGTCTTTACCGCTCAAGATGCAGCTTATCGTGAGGCAGTATTACCAAGTGATGTTTATGCACGTGTGGCGGTAGAAGCTGGTATTAAAGACTACTGGTATCAGTTTGTAGGCTTAGATGGTCGAATCATTGGTATGGATACTTTTGGCGAGTCTGCCCCAGCGGCTGATTTGTTTGTTGAGTTTGGTATTACGACCGATGCAGTTGTTGCGGCAGTAAAAGATTTAATTTAGACTTAATTTAAATAGTTCTTGATTTTGGGTGTGTCTGCTGTAGTACATGGCAGGCACATTTTTTTATGTTTGCTTGGTTAAGTGATTAAATGTTAAATTATAAGTGGTCAGTGGTTAGGTGTTGTATTTTATGTCAGAGTTATTGATAGTAGGGCTTGCGCTTATTGGATTGATTATTTTTTTATGGATAATAATCAAACGGTTTTCAAAACCAAAAAAAAGTAAAAAAATAACAAAAAAAGATGATATACCAGTTTGGCCATATCAAACGATGCCATTAATGACAGATAGTGAAGTCTTATTTTTTCTAAAATTGAAACAAGCGTTACCTGAATTTTATATTTTTTCGCAGGTTCAACTGTCACGTATTATTGAACCAAATGAGTTGGCAGAAAACGATAGAAGTTTTTGGTTTAATCGTGTTTGTCGCCAAAGTTTGGATTATGTTTTAGTGGATGAGGATCTGCAAACGGTATTACTAGCGATAGAACTTGACGACTGGACGCATGATAGTATACAACGCCAAAACCAAGATGCTAAAAAAAGTAAAGCATTGGCTAGTGCGGGTATCCCCATTATTCGTTTTCATAGCGAAAAATTGCCAAGCCCCAAAATGATACGAGCAGATATTCTTAAGGTTCTAGAACACTACCCTGTTTAGTTTTGTTAGTCTTTGGTATTTTGGTTTGATAGTTGCTTGCAATACGTTTATTTTAGAACTTTTGATGTTAAATTTAGAGCTTTTGATGTTAAATTGCGTGTTTATGGCTAAGCATAAAATAAGTTATTGTGTATCTTTAAAAATGCTGGATAAATCAAAAAAGGGTATCGGTAATTGATGATAAATTACATACTAAATACAAAGAGAAACGGAAATTAACATCAATTAATCTTAGCATAGATTAAGATTTCATATAACATTTTGTTTATTAAAGATTTTCTTAGCCTCTTGTGTTAAGGTTTTTGGTTGTTTTAGAATATAAAAGTAGGATTACTAATCAGATATGTGGTTGATAGTCTGTATGTAGTTTGGTATTTAAGTAAATAAGTGGTGTTGTTATCATCCACATAAAATGAAGGTATTTCCGTATGAATAATGTATTTAAGGTTGTTTTTAATAAATCTACCGGTGTTTTCTCTGCTGTATGTGAATACGCAAAAGGGCAAGGTAAATCTTCTTCAAAAATATCAATGTCTGGTGTTTCACGTCCACAATTTAGAATTGCTAAATTAAGTGCATCATTGTTTGTTGCGATAGGGTTTTTATCTTTAACTAATGTGGCTCATGCCATTATTGGTATAGATAAAGGATATGATAATTATTCAAATGGCAATGGTAGTCAGATCGTTGTTTTGGGTAATGCGAAAACAAGATTCGGAAATGAATTAGGGGCTCAGTCCATTAACATTGGTAATGACGTTAAGGCTCTTGGTGATTCATCGATTGCTATCGGAGGTGATGATACGGTTGTCGCCTCAAAACATAATATGACCTATATGGAGTATGACAAAGATGGTAATCCTACAGGCATGGTGACGAAATCATTAAAACAGTTATTTGAAGACACGACTGGGGTTACAGGTGTGATTGCAGCGAAATGGCCACAAACAAAAACAGGTCATGGGGCAGTTGCTATAGGGGTTTCTACTCAGGCAATGGGTGGTTTGTCAACGGCTTTTGGTGTGGGTTCAAAGGTTCAAGAAAATGCCCATTTAGGTTTGGCATTAGGTGCAGGTGCCGTCGTGACTAAGCGAAATGCAGTCGCAATAGGGGCAGGTGCAACAACAGATGTCAAGGCGAAAAAATACGAAGAAGCTATTGTTCAGGTATTAGATGATGATGGTAATCCAACAGGTGAAGAACTACACTATAAAGGCTTCCAAGGTGGGGCTGATGATTTACAACCTGGGGACTATATTTCTTTTGGTAAAAAAGGTTACGAAAGACAGCTAAAAAATGTCGCTGCTGGTCGAGTTTCCCCAGATAGTACTGATGCGATAAATGGTTCTCAGTTAGTGTCTCTTGGTCAGGCGATGACAAAGAAAATCAATGATAAAGTAGATAATATAGAAACCTACTTTCACGTTAATGAAAAGAATGGCAATCAAGCCGCAGGAAATGCTACCACTAACTTAGGTGGTATTCGAGATAAAGCAGGGGCAACTGGAAACTATGCAGTCACTGCTGGTGTGAATGCAAAAGCGGTTGGTAACAACGCTGTTGCTGTGGGTTATCAATCACAAGCAACAGGAGCTAGCAGTTTTGCTTTAGGCGAAAATGCAACAGCGGTAAAAGATAATAGCATTGCTATCGGTGCCGATACTAAAGCAAACACTCAATATGCTACGGCAATAGGGCGTGAGGCAACTGCGACAGGTCAGGGGGCATTTGCCTTTGGTGGTGGTGCCAAAGGAAAGGCAGCCAATGCAAAAGGTACTGGCTCAATCGCCATTGGTGGCTATGGAGATAATACCAACGTTGGTGCAAAAACATCAGCAAACTATGCGCTTGCACTCGGCTCTGGCTCGGTAGCAAGTCAAGCAAATGGCGTGGCTTTGGGTGCTGCTTCAAAAGCTGATCGTGCGGCATTAGCAGATGGCAATTCAGCCTATGTGATGACTGGTGCGGATAAGGCAGGTGTTGTCGCTACAGTAAAAGGCGATTTAGCTGCGGTTTCGGTTGGTACAGTGGACAAAACGCGTCAAATTGTTAATGTTGCTGCTGGTTCAGAAGATAGCGATGCAGTAAACGTTGCCCAATTAAAAACAGTGGCAAAAGAAGCTGAAAAAGGTCTGGATTTTAGTGGCGATACAAGCTCTGCTGCCGATAATAAATTTAATCGAAAACTCGGTCAAGAAACCAAAATTATTGGTGGTGTTACCGATAAAGATAAATTGACTGATAATAACATTGGCGTTGTGTCAAATGGCACAGATACTTTAACGGTTAAATTAGCCAAAGATGTAAAAGTGGATAGTGTCACCACAGGTGATACAAAAATAAGTGATAATGGTCTAACCATTACAGGTGGACCGAGTGTTACGAAAACAGGTATTAATGCGGGTAATAAAAAAATTACTAACGTGGCAAAAGGTGTTGCCAATACCGATGCCGTTAATGTGAAACAGTTAAATGATACCAGAGATGAAGTCAGTCAAGGCTTTACTGAGGTTATTAGCAGAATAAACAAATTAGGTAATAATGAAATTAGATTAGGTGCTGTTAATGACAATACAGAAACAACAGCACAAAAGCTAAACAAAACGGGCGGTCTAAAATTTAATATTAAAGGTGATAATGGTTTAGAAGCAACCGCTGAAACCGATACTATTACGGTTAAGATTGATGATGCAACCAAAAAGAAAATTGATAATGCTGCAGATAAAAACTTATCAAACATTACTGATGCAGGTAAAAAAGCCATTACCAAATTAGGTAATGTGGTTGAAGATGGCAAACACACCACCGTTAGAACCGAAACCGATGCGAATGGCAAGAAAACCTTTAAAGTGGATGTTGATACCAGTGGCACAGTCACTGATGGTGATAACAAAATCGTTACAGGTGATACCGTATTTGATGCCATTCAAGCGAATCAAACCAAAATGGCTGATGGTGAAAATACCACTATTGAAGGCGATGGTTCAACGGCAAATCCATTCAAGGTCAATGTCAAAACACTTGATAGTTTAGATAATAACAGTAAAGCGCCTGTCAATAGTAAAGCAGTTAATACAGCGATTACCGAAGTGAAAAACTCACCCATCACATTCAAAGGTGATAACGGTAGCGAAACTACTAAATTAGGCGATACGTTTAATATTAAATCAGGCGATGCTGCTGCTGGTTTTGTTGGTACAAACTTACAAACAAAAGTTGAAAATGATAAAGTCGTTATTGGTATGACGGATAAACCAACATTTACAACGGTAACAGCTGATAAAGTAACGATTAACAATGCACCAACCGCTGGCACAGATGCGATTAACAAAGATTACTTTGATGCAAATAAATCACGAGAAACCGTATCAGTAGGTGATGCCTTACAAGTAACCCCAACTGGTGGCAAGGATAACAAAGACTTTAAAATCGAATTGAAACAATCAACCAAAGATGACATTGCCGATGGTAAAAAGCACAATACCGTTGTTGCTGGTGATAATGTCACTGTAACTGACACACAAAATACCGAAGGTGGAAAAGCTTTTAAAGTTAGTGTCAAAACACTTGATAGTTTAGATAATAACAGTAAAGCTCCTGTCAGTAGTAAAGCAGTTAATACGGCAATTACTAATGCGAAAGATGAAATCAAAGCAATGCCAATTACCTTTAAAGCTGATACCAATGCTGGCTCAGGTATTGATAAAGGCAGTGACCAAGTGTTAGGTTCAAAAATTGAATTTGTAACAGGTGAAGCAAAAGGGGGATTCTCTGGCGATAACTTGCATACCAAAGTTGAAGACGGTGGCAAAGTTACTATCGGTCTAAAAGATGCCCCAACTTTCAAAGGTAAAGTAGTGGCAAAAGGTCTTGATGCTGGTGGAGAGAAAATTACAGGCGTTGCTCCAGGTACAGACGGTACAGATGCGGTGAATAAAGACCAATTAGATAACGTAAGCACTAACGTCACTAATAATGCCAATGAAATCGCCAAAGGCTTAAATATCGCAGCTGATAATGGTGATGATGACAATGTCAAACTCGGCGAAACCGTTAAATATACCAGTAAAGACGGTACGATAACCACAACCGTTACAGATAATGAGATTGACTTTAAAATAACCACAACTGACATTACAGCAGACTCAACGACAGGTAAAGTAACTGAACCAACCACTGCTGATGCCAATAAAATAGCAACCGCAGGCGATGTCGCCAATGCGATTAATAATTCATTTTGGAAGACCAAAGCAAAAACTGGTGTTGATGGCGGTGTTGTGAAAAATTCAGCTGATAGAAAAATCAAAGCTGGTGAGGAAGTAAACTTTGATGCTGGTAAGAATATGGAGCTTACGCAAACAGCAGATGGCTATGTTTATGCAACGAAAGCCAAAGTTGAATTTGACAACGTGAAAGTGGGTGATGTCGTACTTAACAAAGACAAAGGCATCAACGCAGGCAATAAACAAATCAAAGGGGTGAAAGCAGGTACAGAACCAACCGATGCGGTCAATGTTTCTCAATTAAACATGCAAGCTGCCGCTGCTAAAACAGAAGTGAAGTCAAATGGCAATACTGCTGTGAAAGAATCGCGTGCTACAGATGGTCATACTATCTATGAAGTATCCGCAGAAGATACAACTGTGAGTGTAGGAGAGGGACTAACTGTCACGCCAACATTAACAGAAAGTACTGATGCTGATGCAGGTGTAGATGATTATAAAATAGAATTTAATCAAGCGACCAAAGATAGCTTAAAGAAAGCTGATAGTGCATTACAAAATATTAAAACGACAGTCAATGGACAGCCATTAAAAACACTAAGCCAAGATGATAATACTCAGAACTTTGTTCAGGGTAAAAATATTGTTTTAGAAAACAAAAACGGAAGCTTAGAAGTTAAAACAGCTGATGAAGTTGAATTTAATAAAGTAGAAGTTGGTGATGTAGTAATTGATGATAAAGGCATTAATGCCGGTGATAAAGTGATTAGCAATGTAGCAGCAGGCGTTAAAGGTACTGATGCAGTCAATTTAAATCAATTAAATGCGACAAACAATACCATTGCAAAAGGTATTAATTTTGGTGGATCGATAGGTGCTGCCAACAATTATGCATTGGGTGACACTATCAAGGTGCTAGGAGATAATAATATTACCAGTGAAACAGTCGATGGTGGTGTACAGTTAGCTCTTGCTGATGTGGTCAATATTGGTACAAAAAATCCAGTGTCAATTAATGGTAATGAGGGAGAAGTGACAGGCTTAACAAATACCACTTTGACGCTACCTGACTTTGCAACCAAAGGGCGTGCAGCGACTGAAGAGCAACTAAAAGAAGCAAAAGACCAGTTAACAGCCGCGGCAGTTGCAGCAACGACTAAAGTTGAAGCAGGTAAAAATATGGTTGTGACGCCTACCAGCAATACTGATGGTAGCACGACTTATACGGTTGCGATGGCTGAAGAACTTGATGTAACAAGTGTGACCGCAGGTGATACCGTAATGAACAATGATGGTATTACCATCAATAATGGTAACGCTAAAAAACCAGTCAGTCTTAGCAAAGATGGACTAGATAATGGTGGCAATAAAATTGTTAATGTTGCTGCTGGGACTAAGGATACGGATGCTGTTAATGTCAGTCAGCTTAAAGCAACGACAGCGGCTGCAAAAACCGAAGTGGAAGCAGGAACAAATATTGTAAGTGTTGATGAGCGTATAGGTGATGATAATCAAACCATTTATACTGTCAATGCAAAAGGGACAAGTGCCTCAGCGGGATCTGACTATGTGACGGTAACAAGTAGAGATGCTGGTAATAATGTCACAGATTATGCTGTTGATGTTGCGGAAAATGTTAAAACAGCAACCGATACTGTATTGAATAAAGGGCTAACCTTCACTGCTGATAACGGAGAGACAGACACGGCGAAATTAGGCAGTAAAGTTGCTGTGATTGGCGATGATAATATCACTACCAAGGCATCAGGCAATCAGGTAAATGTGAGCTTAAATAAAGATATTACAGTTGATTCTGTGAGTGTTGGCGATGTGCATATTAACTCAAATGGTATTGATGCGGGTAATATGCAAGTTAAGAACGTTAAAGCAGGTACCGCACCTACTGATGCGGTAAATGTCTCTCAGCTTAAAGCGCTTAATACCAGTGTGAATAACGCGTTTGATCAGGTACAGGGTCATATTGATAAAGTTGATACAGACTTAAAAGCGGGTATTGCTGGTGCTACGGCACTGTCATTCTTACAACGTCCGAATGAGCCTGGCGAAAGTGTTGTATCTGTTGGTATGGGTGGTTACAAAGATCAAGCAGCCGTATCACTCGGTTTGGCTGGTAACTCAGATAATAACAAGTGGTTATATAAAATGGGTGCAAGCTTTAACACTCAAAAAGATGTGAATTATGGCGGTAGTATCGGTTACCAGTTCCGTTAATTTCAAGTTAGTTTAGACGAAAAACGCTCTCAATTGAGGGCGCTTTTTTGTTAGTATTAATTTTGCTTACTCTGACTATAGTATAGTCGTAGAAAAGGTAAATCACTACGGTGTCAAGCGAGTTTGAGCTGACCACCTAAATTTAGGTGGTCAGGTTTGACATCGCACCACAAATGCAGTTTTTGCACTATATTTGATTAGCCTTTAATCACGATTGGCGAGGTGGATGGTAATGTATTAAAACTTGGATTTTGTACTACCGTTAAATTGCGCACGATGTGATTAATACGGCTATCCATAAAATATAAACCTGTGTTATATACTGAATCTGAACTGACGAGCAGGTTTTTTTTATCATGATAAAAATCACGCTGAGTAAACCACTCGATATAGTGTGACTTCTGACGAATTGATTGCTTATAAGGTTTTGAAACTGTGCCAAAGTGTACCAAGTATGCAATGGAAAGCTATCTGTTAACCATGTTGGGTGTGTAAAATCGCTTTCATTTTTAGTATAAGGCTTAAAAAACCGACCTTTAATAATGGCGTAGCGTTTATCTATTTTTAGTAGTTTGTTTTTTGGCAACCCTTGGTGATGGTTGGTTTCAATTTTATTGATGCTAAATGGTTTGGTTGTCATATGGTCTATTTTACGTTGTAGATTATCTTCTGAGTTGATACCAATCCAGTTAATTGGCTCAAACGGGGGATGACCAAGATAAAATTTAATTGCCAACTCCCAATGTTCAACTAAATTGGTGTGGTGGTTAAAAATGATAAAATCTAATTCGCTAAAGGTTTGTCCATTTTTGCTGATTTGCACATTGTGGGCTATTACCTCAAATGGGTGTAATTTTAGAGCAAAGCCATCTTTTAACCAAAATAACATCAAACTTTCAAAATGAAAACCCAAGCGGTGTGGACTAGCACAACGCATTAAAAATTTAGTGAGTGTTTGATATTCATTGGTGTAGTCAAGTTGTTTTAGCCTAGCTTGATAGTTGGTAAATTGTTGTTGCCAAAATTTAGGGGAGTGAATATTGATATCTTGCTGTTTGTTTTTATCAACAGTTTGATTTTGCCAGTTTTTTATTGCATTTGGGCAAACTAACGCAAACGCTAAATCTTGCACAAAAGGGCGTTTAAAAGTTAAGGCATTATGTATATAGTTATTATTGTTCATCTTGTTAATTATAACGAGCTAACAAAGTTAAAACAAAAAAAGTCAGCAAACTAGGCTCGCTGACTGTTAAAATTTTATGTAAATAGTTTGGTCGGAATGACAGGACTTGAACCTGCGACCCCTTGTCCCCCAGACAAGTGCGCTACCAGACTGCGCCACATTCCGAAATATGTCAAAATGAGTAAATCAATTTGAACCGCATATTCTACCCTTTTTTGCATCGTTTGCAAGCAGTTTACACCAGTTTTTAATAGGGATGATTGCTAAAAGATGTTATTTAAAAGCATATGATTGGGCTTCAGGATTTTCTCTGTTGAAGTTAATAAGATAGTTATGGTATTTGTCTTTGTGATCAATAATACCATTACCGTCACTGTCTGATTGAGTAATAAAATAAAAGCGTTTTAATTTTGGCATCCATTTTGTATCACTTAAATATTGATTATCAGGATGCAGTTTGTGCAAATTTTTTCCGTTTTCATCACTCATATATAGAGCGAGTTGGGTGTGTAGATTTGATTTTTTATTTTCTGGTTTAGCGTTAGGTTGTTCATTGACTTGATAGATGAAATGTTTCAGCATTTGTTTTGGTATGATATCAATTTCAAAGTCATTCTGGTTATTTTTGCCTGTTTTTGCAATCACTTCTTGTAACGTTTTTTCGATAGTTTCATCTGTTATCTTAGCATCTGCTAGTTGTGGATTTACTGTTTGAGGGTTAAGTGGATGATTGCCCATTTGTACTGCTTGTTTTTGCCCTGTTTGTTTATTGGTAATAATCCATTTCTCAGTAACATATGGATAGAATATATTGTTAATAATAAAATTATTGTGTTTGAATAACTTTATATTTTTCTTTGTTGTGATGTCTTCAAATATTAGGTTGTGGATATGAGTGTGATAATGGTAGGGTTCATTTTCATAAAAGAAGTTCATACCTTCATAACCATCTTTGCTTGTAAGTGATTTTGAATTTTTGTTTTCTTCACCTATGGTGGCTACTATCGGATGCAGTAGATAAGGAATGTCTTCAATCTGCTGTGGAAAGTCAAGTTTGATTTCTGGATTATTGTGAACATTTGAACTGCCTGTTGGCTCGACCATATTGTCTTCACCATCAGTTGTTTGATGGGTATTAATCGTATTTAATTGGTTATTTTCATTTTGGTTGGTATTTTGTTCTGGATTTTGACAAGCAGTGATAGTAGACAATAAGCTGAGAGAGAGTAGGAGCGGTATAATGTGTTTATTCATGCCATTTCCTTTTAGTTCTTTATGGTTTCAATTGAATTGTGATTATTATATTAACTATCATAATATCATTATCTTAATTATCATAATATAGAAAAAATTATGGATTTTTGATTGTATTAATAAAATAAGATTCAGTAAGTGCTAATGAACAAGCCTTAAAAAGAGATGAAGTTAGATACAAAATGGCTCATTCATCAGAATAAGCCACTTTTTGTTTCATTCATTTTTGCTCGCTTAATTCGTTATCCAAGTAACTCTTTTAAAATCTGATTAACTTGTTGTGGATTGGCTTTACCACGGCTTGCTTTCATGACTTGCCCAACCAGTCCATTAAAAGCCTTTTCTTTACCGCCTTTGTATTCCTCAACCATAGTTTGATTGTTGGCAATGACTTCTTCCACCATGGCTTTAATTGCCCCTGTGTCGGTTTCTTGCTTTAAGCCTTTTGCTTTGATGATTTCATCAGCTGTGCCTTCGCCTGCATACATGGCAATAAATACTTTTTTAGCAATCTTACCAGAAATGGTATTATCATTGATACGAGTTAATAAACCAGCCAATAAGTCAGTGCTAATTGGTGAGTCGCTAATGGTTTTATCATCTTTATTTAATGCACCGAGTAAATCACCCATGACCCAGTTAGCAGCAAGTTTGGCATGTTTGTTACTAACTTTATTAACCACCGCTTCATAGTAATCAGCAAGCTCACGGTTGGCGGTTAAGATACGTGCATCATATTCAGATAAGGCAAATTCGGTTGCAAAACGCTCACGGCGCTGTTTTGGCAATTCTGGCATTTGCTCACGGATTTTATCCACAGTTTCTTTTTTAATATGGATAGGTAGTAAGTCAGGGTCAGGGAAGTAGCGGTAGTCATTGGCTTCTTCTTTGGTACGCATAGAGCGAGTTTCATCTTTATCTGGATCATACAAACGGGTTGCTTGAATGACTTTGCCGCCATCTTCAATTAAATCAATTTGACGTTCGATTTCACGATTAATGGCACGTTCAATAAAGCGAAATGAGTTTAGGTTTTTTAGCTCACAACGGGTGCCAAGTTCTTCACCCGGTTTGCGTACAGAGACGTTACAATCGGCACGAAAAGACCCTTCTGCCATGATGGCATCAGAAATGCCTAGCCAAGTTACCAGCTGATGAATTGCTTTAATATAAGCGACGGCTTCGGCAGTAGAGCGCATATCTGGTTCTGATACAATTTCAATAAGTGGTGTGCCAGCACGATTTAGGTCAATACCTGTCATACCTGCAACGGCATCATGTACCGACTTACCAGCGTCTTCTTCTAAATGCCCTCGAGTGATACCAATACGTTTTGGGTATTCGTTTTTTTCGCCTTCATTAACGACCACATCAATATAGCCTTTGCCTACGATAGGGTGAGGCATTTGGGTAATCTGATAGCCTTTTGGTAAGTCTGGATAAAAATAGTTTTTACGATCAAAACTATTGTATAAACCAAGTTCTGCATTAATACCCATACCAAATTTTAAGGCACGTTCTACCACCCCTTCGTTTACCACAGGCAAAACGCCTGGTAAGCCTAAATCAACAATGTTGGCTTGGGTGTTAGGTTCTTGTCCAAATATAGTGGGAGCAGAAGAAAAAATCTTGCTGTTTGTGTTTAATTGGCAGTGAATTTCAATACCAATGACGACTTCATAGCCATCAATTAATAAGTCAGTGCGTACGTTTGTCATCTTGTTTCCTGTTATTAATTTATTAAGTAATTTAATAAAAATAAGTATTTTGTCTATTAGATAGTGTTAGTTTATTGCTTTGTATTTTGGTTGATGTCTTTATGTGTAATTGTTATTAGTTACCTCTTATTATAAGTTTGGGCAAAAAAATACTGGCACCAATAAAAATTGCACAATACAGGAAAATTGGAACGAAAAATAAATATACACTTGCAAATAATAAATAGTTATAAAAAGCGGCATAGTTTACTAGAAAATCAGACTGTATCGTACAATTATCATGAACAAAACCTGCTCCTGGGCAGTTTGTTGATCCTAAAAAAGGCAAGACGAAGCCAATGAATAGGATTATCATGCTTATTAATAGGGTTCTTAAGATGGTTATTCTTGAATACTTCATATATTTTTCTTTTCAATAGATTTAGCTAGTCTTTTTTAATTTACAAACCAAACAGAATAGAAAAACCAATACCAGCAACGCCTGCACCTAAAAACCTTAACAACATACTGTCATGGCTAATTTGTCTTGATATTGTGCCAATGCTAATACCAACAATGTGCAAAAATGCGGTAGCCAACACAAAACCTGCCGCATATAAGGCTGGTGTTGCAAGGTTTGGCATTTCTGCACCGTGTGCATAACCGTGGAATAACGCAAAAAAACCAACAAATAGCATTGATAAAATAGTCGGCATTTTTTTATCGAAAGCAATGGCGACACCTAGCACCAGTACGGATAATGCAATCCCTGTTTCTAGTGCAAAAAATGGAATGCCAAACATACCCATAATACCGCCAATAACCATGACAGAAATAAATGTAAGCGGAACTGCCCATATAGCACGTCCACCTAATTGAACACTTAATGTACCAACTGCTACCATGGCTAGCAAGTGATCTATGCCAAAAACTGGGTGTTTAATTCCATTGATAAATCCACCACCTTCTACACCATGGGCATTAGCAACCATACTACTAAAAAAACCTAAAACTAATATAATAATTTTGATTAAATGGGTCTGGTTCATTTTTGTATTCCTAATTTAAAAACTTTAGCATTGTTCACATTCTACATTATGTTTGTTGTCATATTTTTTTTGCTAAATCAGCTAGCTTAGTGTGATAGTCTGTATGTTGTTGGAATAAGTGAGCGGTTTCTAGCAGTTTGCTTTCTTGCCAGTGGTTACCAATTAATTGCAAGCCGATTGGCATGCCATTGTTATCAAACCCAGCTGGTATGCTCATGGCTGGTAGTCCTGCTAAGTTCACACCGATGGTGTATACATCGCCCAAATACATGGTCGCTGGGTCAAGATTGGCATCAAATGCATAAGCCGTTGTTGGTGCAGTCGGGCTAACAATTAAGTCGCAGTTGTCAAATGCTTTGGCAAAGTCTTCTTTAATCATACGGCGTACTTTTTGTGCTTTAACATAATAAGCATCAAAATAACCAGCAGATAGGGCATAAGTACCCATTAAAATACGACGTTGTACCTCTGCACCAAAGCCTTCAGAACGTGAGCGAGTATATAAATCTTGCAAATCTTTTGGTGACTCACAGCGATAACCAAAACGGACACCATCAAAGCGTGATAAGTTTGATGATGCTTCTGCTGGTGCAAGCATATAGTAAGTTGCTAGGGTTGTTTTTGGCTCGGTAATAGTCACTTCAACAATGGTTGCACCCAAGGCTTCAAATTTTGCGAGTGCATTACGGGTGGTTTGTTCAACTTCACTGTCAAGCCCAGCACCAAAGTATTCTTTTGCTACTCCAATACGCAGACCCGCAAATGGTTTGTCAGTGGCGGATTGCTCAGCCTCTGTTAATGCTTGTACAAAGTTTGGTACATCACGTTTGATAGAGGTGGCATCATTGGCATCATACCCTGACATAGCTTGTAGTAAGTAAGCGCAATCTAGTGCACTTTTACCAAAGCTACCAGCTTGATCAAAACTAGAGGCATAAGCAATCATACCAAAACGAGACACCCGTCCGTAGGTTGGCTTAATCCCTGTTAAACCACAAAATGATGCTGGCTGGCGGATAGAGCCGCCTGTATCTGTACCGGTTGCTATTGGTACAAAACCAGCTGCCACGGCTGCTGCTGAACCACCTGATGAGCCACCGGGTACTCGCTCTAGGTTCCATGGGTTATGCACACCACCATAGTAAGAGCTTGAGTTATCAGATCCCATGGCAAATTCATCCATGTTGAGCTTACCTAGGCTAATCATACCATCATTCGCAATTTTGCTAACAACTGTGGCATCATAAGGGGACTGAAAGTTATAAAGAATTTTTGAGCCCGCTGTGGTTAGAATCCCTTTGGTACAAAAAATATCTTTATGTGCCATAGGCACGCCCAACAGCTTTCGAGTATCACCATTAGCACGCAGTGTGTCTGCTTCTTTAGCTTGTGTTAAAGCTGTTTCGTCAGTGACTGTAATAAAGCTATTAACTTGACTGTCTAACTTTTTGATACGGTTAAGCAAGTGAGTTATTAACTCAACACTACTAAATTGTTTGTTTGCTAGCCCATCAATGATTTGTTGGGTAGATAACTGATGTAGTTCCGCCATAATTGATTTCCGCTTTTTAATTATTTGATATTTAACTATTCTATCTTGGTGAAATAGCTGTTTGAGGGGTTCGGTTTTTACATTGTTATTCAATCACTTGAGGCACCAAAAACAACCCTTCTTGTTTAGCTGGAGCATTTGACTGGTTTAACTCACGGTTAATATTGGAGTCTGCGACATCGGCACGCAAGGGTTGGCTAGCTTCATGAATATTTGCTAATGGTTTTACGCCATCAGTATCAATGGCAGAGAGGGTGTCCATCATGTCCAAGATTTTGCTGATATCTTGTGCATAGTTACTTGCCGTGTTTTCATTAACTGCAAGGCGAGATAGCTTAGCGACAGTTAAAATATCATTGGTGGTTATTCGGCTTGTGTGCGTTGTTTCGGTCATAATAACTCCGTTAATTTTGTTTTTTAAATTTTATTAAAATTAATATTTGTCTATTATAAAGGATAATGGCTGCTATTTTTATAAAAATATTTTGTAAAAAAATAGACAGTTTTATATGTGTATTGTTAATTTTTATATGATTTTTAGTTTAAAAAAGGTTATAATTTAACACTATTTTTGCACTCGTTGCACTACACATCATATTTTTTGTAATTTTCTGGATGCACAGCATATGAATCTTTTTGGGTTTTTATCATCTAATATTTCTATCGACCTTGGTACGGCAAATACGCTTATCTACATCCCTGGCAAAGGGGTGGTACTAAATGAGCCAACGGTTGTGGCATTACGTAGCAATCGCACACAAAATCCAACCGTTGCTGCTGTGGGTGTTGATGCTAAGCAAATGTTGGGTCGTACACCTAGCAATATCACTGCTATCCGTCCATTAAAAGATGGGGTGATTGCAGACTTTGAAGTTACTCAAAAAATGCTAAAGCACTTCATAAATAAAGTAAAGGTTCGTCGTTTTTTAGCACAACCAAATGTGGTGGTGTGTGTTCCTTGCAAGTCAACACTTGTTGAACGCCGTGCAATCCGTGAAGCCGTGACTTCTTCTGGTTCAAATAAAGTATTATTGCTTGAAGAACCAATGGCAGCAGCTATTGGTGCCGATTTACCAGTACATGATGCCAGCGGTTCTATGGTGGTGGATATTGGCGGTGGGACAACAGAAGTTGCAGTGATTGCATTATCTGGTTGTGTCTATGCAGACTCTGTCCGTATTGGTGGTGATGTATTTGATGAAGCAATTGTTACGCATGTGCGTCGTAATCATGGTTGTATTATTGGGGAAACCACTGCTGAATATATTAAGCAAGAGGTTGGCACAGCATGTTTAGAAGAGGGTGATGAACAATTAGAGGCTGAAGTGCGTGGTCGTAGTATGGCCGAAGGTGTGCCAAAATCATTGTTAGTTACCTCCGAAGAGGTACAAAAGGCATTACAAGATGCACTAAATGGCATCGTAGCGGCGGTTAAACAAGCATTAGAGCAAACACCACCAGAGTTATCTTCAGATATTGCCGAACGTGGTATCGTACTAACAGGTGGTGGTGCATTATTGCGCAACCTTGATAAGCTTATTTCTAAAGAAACAGGTTTGCCAGTAACGGTTGCAGAAGATCCATTAACTTGTGTAACTCGTGGTGGTGGTAAAGCACTTGAGTTTATTAACAACAAAAGCTTAAATATGATTTTTGTTTAAAATAAAAATTATTAACTGGTTACAGTTTAAGTATTATGGTATGGCTTGGTAAAATGTATGAGTGTTAGGTTATTTACACGTCGTCCATTACTTTTGCGACTTACGGCAGGCTTGTTATTAGTTGCTATGGTGCTGATTTGGGTAGATAACAAAAATCCTACATGGTTTGCTAAAGTGCGTTCTGCTACTCATGCCGCCATGCAACCTATTTATCAATTTTCTTTAATGCCAAACTTTGCAGCACATTGGACTAAAGGTACATTGCAAAGCAAAGGGTCTTTACGCCGTGAAAATATGCGACTGCAAACAGAGTTGTTACATGCTCGTGTACAATTACAAAAACAAGATTATGTGCTTGCACAAAATGCCCGTTTGCAAGGTATTATCAATACCACAAAACCAAAAAACTATGAATTAAAACTTGCCCAAGTGATTGGTACTGATACAGACTTATCAAAACAAACAGTTGTGTTAGATAAAGGCAGTGAAGATGGTGTACAAATTGGTCAATCAGTGGTGGATGAAAATGGAATTTTGGGGCAAATTACTAATGTTTACCCAAATACCAGTCGTCTTTTATTTTTAAGTGATGCGGAACAAGCAATTGCCGTTATTATAAAAAGAACAGGACAAAAAGCAATTGTTAGTGGTGTTGGCGATCCAAAAAAGTTGAGTTTAGATTTTATTTTTAAGATAAAAGATGACAACGTTATGGTGGGTGATGAGTTACTATCTTCTGGATTAGGTGAACGATTTCCTAGTGGTTATAAGGTAGGAACAGTTGCTAAGATTAGCGATGAACTCAAAAACAATCACATTAAAATAGATGTTCAGCCATCTGCAGATTTTATTGATAATGGTTATGTATTAATTTTGCAGGATAAGAATACAGCCAACACTTCATTAAAATAATCTATTATAGTGAATGAACTGAATTTGTGGTACGGTGTTAAACCTGACCACTTACAGTGTGGGTGGTCAGGTCAAAGTTTCAATAACCCCCATAATAGACGCTATTTGATATTCGCTTAAATGCTTAACACTGTTCAGTAAAAGACAAATTCATGGAAACTGTTTACGACAAACCTTATAAAATCTTTGGTATTATCCTTAGTTTTACTGTTGCGATAATACTAAATGTTTATCCACTTAGTGTCGGTATGGCTCCGTTGCGTCCTATGTTTATTATGATGGTGTTAATTTTTTGGTTGATTTTTCAACCCCAATTAATAGGTTTATTTTTTGCATTTTTTATTGGTTTAATAGCAGATATGTTGTTAGACACAGTGCTTGGACAGCAGGCATTTTGCAGTGTGTTGATGGCTTTAGTTATACGTATTAGTAGCCTTTATATCCGACAAATCAACCAAACAAATGCTTGGTTTTTAGCATGTTTGTGTTTGCTTACATTCCAATGTAGTTTGTGGGCACTTCAGTTGTTTTCTCAAAATATCTTTGTCTCTGCGTCAGCGATATCTTTATTAATGAGCATGTTGAGTTGGCCAATTATCATGTGGTTTTTAGGGCGTTTTGTCAAATAGTCAAGTATATGGCTTTTTAATATGAATATAGTATTAGCCTCAACATCACCAAGACGACATGAGTTGCTTACTCGTTTAAATTTACCATTTAATGTGGTCTCGGTATCGGTAAATGAAGATATTTTGGTTGGTGAACAACCTCAAGATTACATCTTGCGTATGGTCAGTATAAAAGCAAATGCCTATATTCAAACCTTGTATGGAGAAAATGTATTATCCGACAGTACGCTTGTTATTACAGCGGATACGATTGGGTTGTTAGTAAATAATGAAGTTTTAACCAAACCAACCTCCAAACAACATGCGTTTGAAATGTGGCAAAAGATGGCGGGTACACATCATTTTGTGTGGACTGCTGTACAAGCTACATTGATAGACCAAGCCAGCAAAGTGGTATGGTCTAAGCAAATTATAGAAACTACCCGTGTATATTTTACTCAATTAACTATGCAAGAAATGAACGCGTATTGGGAAACAGCAGAGCCGCGTGATAAAGCAGGTGGCTATGCAATACAAGGGTTGGCAGCAGCATGGGTGGAGCGAATAGAAGGTAGCTATACCAATGTCGTCGGCTTACCATTAGCACAAACTAAAGCATTAATAAACCAAGCTTATAATTATAATAAAGGTCAATCATTAAAGGTTTAATGTGTTTTTATCCATATCATGAGTATCGTTTAAAAGCATTGCTTAGTTTTATGAGGGATGCTTTTTTATTTTTGCTATTCAATTTTTATAGAGTTTATTTATAACAGTTTTATTAATGCTATAATTTGTAGCAATTAAAAATTATTGCATAAATTATAAAGAAGAAAAGCCATGTCAGAAGAGTTATTAATCAATGTTAGCCCCATGGAATCACGTGTTGCAATCATGAATGATGGTGTGCTGAGTGAGATTTACATTGAACGTCATAACAAAATGGGTTTGGTTGGTAACATTTATTTAGGTACGGTGGTACGTGTTTTGCCAGGTATGCAAGCGGCATTTATTGATATTGGGCAATCAAGAACAGCATTTTTGCATGTTAATGACATGCAAAAAATTAATCGCCCAGCCATGAATGAGCTTAATGCAATACAAAAACCTAATAAACCAGTGGCAGCAATCGAGCTTCCTACCCCCCAAATGCAAATGCCAGCAATCCAAATAAATGACAACGGATTAGATAAAGTACAGAACATGAAACACGCGTTTGCTAATCAGCAAGCTAACCCATTTTCTCACCTAACCAAGCACACTGATATAAGTAGTACAAACAAGACTTTTGAAGAAGACGTGTCAGATAATGACTTGTCGCAACCAAACAATTTAGAGAGTAGGGTACTAGAGAACAAGGCAGTTGATGTTAATCAGCTGATTAATTTTGTTAACCCAAAAAATTTGGCGATTGTTGATAAACCAATTCGTGCATTAGCAACTGTACGAGAGTCATTAACACCAGAAGACAAAAAACCAAAGCCCATACGCCAGCCAGAACCAACACCAGCTCATGAGCTTATCCAAAATAGACTGCACGAAGGGCAACGTATTTTAGTGCAGGTTACTAAAGATCAACTTGGTACAAAAGGTGCAAGACTGACAACAAATATTTCTTTGCCTTCACGTTATCTGGTGTATTTGCCATCAAGTGATCATATTGGCATATCACAACGAATTGATAACGAAGAAGAACGAACTCGCTTAAAATTAGAATTAAGTGAAATTATGCAATCGGTTGATTTGGCTGGTGGTTTAATTGCTCGTACTGCTGCCGAGCATATTCAAAAAAATAAATTAGAAGAGGATATTTATTACTTGGTACAGTTATGGCGGACGATTAAAGCACGTCAAAAAGAGGCAAATGCCAGCCAGCTTTCTGTACTGATTTATCAAGAGCTATCATTACCACTGCGGGCAATCCGTGATTTGGTACATGAGCAAACAGAACGGGTAGTGATAGATGATGCTTATATGTATGACTATTTAAGGCAATTTGCTAAAGAATTTGTACCAATGATTTATCCACGCATTGTGCCACATACATCAGAATTAGCACTGTTTGATATTCACCGAGTAGAAGAAGACTTAAAAGATGCGTTAAAACGAAGAGTAGATTTAAAATCTGGTGGTTATTTGATGATCGACCAAACAGAAGCGATGACAACCATTGATGTTAACACGGGGTCTTATGTGGGTGGTCGCTCTTTAGAAGATACAGTTTACAAAACGAACTTAGAGGCAACCTATATCATTGCTCGTCAATTACGTCTTCGTAATCTCGGTGGTATTATTATCCTTGATTTTATTGATATGCAAGAGCAAGAACATAAAGATGATGTATTAAGTAGTTTACAAGTGCAACTAGCACAAGACTATGCAAAAACAAACATTACCCAAGTTAGTGAGCTTGGTTTGGTAGAAATGACACGCAAACGCACGAGAGAGTCATTAGAGCAACAGTTATGCGAACCTTGTCCAACGTGTGAGGGCAGGGGCTTTGTCAAAACGGCAGAAACCATTTGTTTTGAAATTTTTCGAGAAATTGTTAGGTGTGCAAGAACCTACAATGCGCCAAAAAAATTTACGGTCGTTGCCCATGCCTCTGTTATTGACTTACTATTAACCAGTGAGGCAGATACGGTTGCTGACTTAGAATATTTGGTTGGACGTGTCATAACGTTTGAGGTGGAGCCTCTATATTCACAAGAACAATACGATATAGTGTTAGATTAAGCTAAATAACGTGCAAGCAATATAATGGCTAAGGGATGAATTTTTTTGATGAATAAAAAGTGAAAGATTCTTATTATGCCAAAATTTTGCAATAGCTACTCTTAATATCCATTTTTATTTCTAGCTATTTTTAAATGCTTAATTTTGTAGAGCTGAATTTATTTAACTGTCATGGTTCTAATATTAGTAGAATTTACACTGCTTAAAATTTTTATACAAAGCAAAATGTTAGCGACCATGCTCAAATGTAAAATAGACAAGGAGAAAACGTGAAAAAACTCAATTTATTCATAGTTGTACTATCTGTTTTATCGTTTACGGGTTGTATTGGACCTGGTGGAGAAACTTGGGCAACTAAGGCATGGAACGGGTATTATGGAATGGCAAAAATCAAAAAAGAAATTGCCAAAGAACACGAAGAATTTTTACAAAGACAAAAAGTGTATTATGAAAATGAAGCACCTGAAATAAAAGCTTTAAGGGCAAAGAATGAAAAAATCTGCAAGGATATGGCTTATGCAAAATTTCCTTCTACAGATCCGGATGCAGAAGATAAGATATTTAATGCTACTTTCCAAGATAGAATGCGTTTTAGAGTAAAATGTCAAGAAGAAAGGGGAACCCCTTTTTATGCAACGATTGAAAAAAAATGAAAAAAGAACAACAACAAAAATTAACTAAAAAGTAAAATGGAGGCATAGCAATGAAGCCATTCAATCTATCCATAGTTGTCTTATCTATTTTATCTGCTTTATCGTTATCGTTTATGGGTTGTATTGGACTTGGTGGAAAAACCTGGAATAACGTTTGAAAAACGTGGGCAACTCATAGATAACTGTGTGAAAGAAAAAAAGAGGACCTTATTACGGTGATTGATTATTGCTTTTTTTACAATATTTAAAGTGAGTACTTGCAAACTTTAAAAAACTATGTATAATACACCGCACTAATTGATTAAGTGGTTACAACAACGTATGTATATGTAATAGATACAGTAACTGCAACAGCCAGAGCATAGATTCTGGCACTAATTATTCCTATGTCTTACTGCTTTCCCTCTAAAATTGGGTAGCGGTTGAGGCATTAAACTTTTTTTACTTTGATGCTTGGCATTATTAATCATTAGCTAATGATTAATAATGTTTAAGTTAGTAAAAGTTAATATTTTAGGAGCTTGCTGGCATGGCTAACCAGAGAATCCGTATCCGACTAAAATCTTTTGATCATCGATTAATTGATCAGTCGGCACAAGAGATTGTCGATACTGCAAAGCGTACTGGTGCACAAGTTTGTGGGCCAGTTCCACTTCCGACTCGTATCGAGCGTTTCAACATTCTTACCTCGCCACACGTCAATAAAGATGCTCGTGACCAATACGAAATCCGTACTCACAAGCGTATGGTTGATATTGTACAACCAACTGATAAAACAGTAGATGCATTGATGAAGTTGGACTTGGCTGCAGGTGTTGACGTGCAAATTGCACTGAGTTAATTAATTATTTAGCTCAAACCATTTAAAGACATTAAATAAAGAGGTTTAACATGGCAATCGGTTTAGTCGGTAAAAAATGCGGCATGACCCGTGTGTTCACAGAAGCAGGAGTTTCAGTACCTGTGACTGTGGTAGAGGTCACTGCAAACCGCATTACTCAAGTCAAAACAGATGAAACGGATGGCTACACAGCTATCCAAGTAACAACAGGCGAGCGTCGTGAAAATCGAGTTGCCGCAGCACAGAAAGGTCACTTTGCAAAAGCAGGTGTGGCAGCTGGTCGCGGTAGCTGGGAATTTAGAGCAGACGAAGCAGAGCTTGAAGGTCGTGAAATTGGTGCTGATATCCTTGCTGACTTATTTGAAGAAGGTCAGTTGGTAGATGTAACAGGTCAAAGTAAAGGTAAAGGCTTTCAGGGTGGTATTAAACGCCACAATTTTGCAGCTCAAGATGCAACCCACGGTAACTCTATCTCACACCGTGTACTAGGTTCTACTGGTCAAAACCAGACACCTGGTCGCGTATTTAAGGGCAAAAAGATGCCTGGTCAGATGGGTAACAAACGTGTGACAGTTCAGGGTCTAGAAGTTATATCAGTAGATTCTGAAAAAGGTGTACTCGTTATCAAAGGTGCTATTCCAGGTGCTAATGGTGGTAACGTAATCGTACGTCCTTCAGTCAAAGCCTAAGCAAGGGGATTAACGTGAATTTAAAAACAGTTACAGGTGCGGCGGTTGAGCTTTCAGACACGGCATTTGGTCGTGAATTCAACGAAGCGTTAGTACACCAAGTGGTTACTGCATATCTTGCAGGTGGTCGCCAGGGTACGCGTGCACAAAAAACCCGTGCTGAAGTTTCTGGCGGTGGCAGCAAGCCATGGCGTCAAAAAGGCACTGGTCGAGCACGTGCAGGTTCTATTCGCAGTCCAATCTGGAGAAGTGGTGGTCGTGCATTTGCCGCAAAACCACAAGATTGGTCTCAAAAGGTCAACAAAAAAATGTACCGTGGTGCAATGCAATGTATTTTAGCAGAATTAGTACGCCAACAGCGTTTAATTTTAGTTGATGACATTTCAGTTTCGGCACCTAAGACAAAAGAATTAGTTGCTAAGCTTGCCGAGTTAGAAGCTCCAAAAGCATTAATTGTAACTAACGAACTAGATGAAAACCTATATTTAGCAGCTCGCAACATTCCGCATGTAAATGCGCTAAGTGCTGCTGAGGTAGATCCAGTTAGCTTGATTGCTTTTGACAAAGTTATCATGTCAGTAGAAGCAGCGAAGCAATTTGAGGAGTCATTAGCATGAATAACGCAAGACTTTATCAGGTCTTAAGAGGACCTGTATTCTCAGAAAAATCTCAGCTTCTAGGTGACGAGCTTGGTGTGCAGGTATTTAAGGTAGATACCACAGCAACTAAGCGTGAAATCAAGCAAGCAGTTGAGTTAATGTTTGAAGGTGTTGAAGTTACTAAAGTGAACACCTTAAATGTTAAAGGTAAGACAAAGCGTTTTGGTCGTACTCTTGGTCGTCGTAATGACACCAAAAAAGCGTACGTTACCTTAAAAGCTGGTCAAGATGTACAAATGGCTGACGTAGCAGAAGATGCTACCGCCGATAACGAATAAGGATAAATATCATGCCTATCGTAAAAGCAAAGCCTACATCACCAGGTCGCCGTTTTGTTGAAAAAGTGGTGCATCCACACCTTTACAAAGGTCGTCCATATGCGCCACTTGTTGAATCAAAAGGCAAGTCTGGTGGTCGTAATAACAACGGACGTATCACAACACGTCATATCGGTGGTGGTCATAAGCAACACTATCGTGTTATCGACTTTAAACGTACTAAAGATGGTATTCCAGCGACAGTAGAACGCATTGAATATGATCCAAACCGTACTGCCCATATTGCTCTGCTTAAATATGCAGATGGTGAACGTCGTTATATCGTTGCACCTAAAAAATTGAGTGTTGGTGATAAAGTGCAATCAGGTGAAGGTTCTCCAATTCGTCCAGGTAACTGCTTACCACTGAAAAACATTCCAGTTGGTACAGTTATTCATAACATTGAGCTTAAAATTGGTAAAGGTGCACAATTAGCGCGTTCTGCTGGTGCAGCAGTTCAATTATTAGGTCGTGATGGTATTTACGCTATCTTGCGTCTTCGTTCGGGTGAAACCCGCCGTGTTCACGTAAATTGTCGTGCTGTTATCGGTGAAGTATCTAATACAGAACATAACCTAAGATCACTTGGTAAAGCAGGTGCATCTCGTTGGCGTGGTATTCGTCCGACCGTTCGCGGTACTGCGATGAACCCGATTGATCACCCACACGGTGGTGGTGAAGGTCGTAATTTCGGTAAACACCCAACAAGCCCATGGGGTCAGAAAGCTAAGGGTCTTAAGACTCGTAAGAATAAGCGTACTGACAAAATGATCATTCGTCGCCGTCGTGCCAAGAAATAAGGAATAATTTCATGCCTCGTTCATTGAAAAAAGGTCCATTCATCGATGCACATTTGTATGCGAAAGTTGAAAATGCGTTAGATACTAACTCACGCAAACCAATTAAAACTTGGTCACGTCGCTCGATGATTTTACCACAAATGGTCGGCTTAACCATTTCTGTTCATAATGGTCGTACTCATGTACCTATTATTATCAGCGAACAAATGGTTGGTCATAAATTAGGTGAATTTGCCCCAACCCGTACTTATCGTGGTCACGGCATTGACAAAAAAGCTAAATAGGTGCTCACTATGGAAGTAACTGCAAAACTACGCGGTGCCGCCATTTCGGCACAAAAAGTTAGACTTGTCGCTGACGAAGTTCGTGGCAAATCAGTAGAACGTGCTTTAGATATTTTAACTTTTAGCAATCAAAAAGGTGCTAAGTTCGTTAAAAAATGCCTAGATTCAGCAATTGCAAATGCTGAGCACAACAATGGTTTGGATATTGATAACTTAAAAGTATCTACCATATATGTTGATGAAGGTATTACTTTAAAGCGTATCTTACCACGTGCAAAAGGTCGTGCTGACCGTATCAGCAAACGTACCTGTCACATTACTATTAAGGTAGGAGAATAATCATGGGTCAAAAAGTACATCCAATTGGTATCCGTTTAGGTGTTGTTAAAAAACACAACGCTAACTGGTATGCAGATCCTAAAAAATATTCTGAATACCTAATTAACGATTTACAAGTTCGTGACTTTTTACGTAAAGAACTTGATAATGCGATGGTTAGTGGCATCACTATTGAACGCCCAACAGGTGCAGCTAAGATTACTATTGCAACAGCGCGCCCAGGTATCATCATTGGTAAGAAAGGTGAAGATATTGAAAAGCTTCAGAAAAAACTTACTAAATTGATGGGTGTTCCTGCACAAGTTAATATTCAGGAAATCACATCACCTGACTTGGATGCTCGTCTAGTTGCAGACGGTATTGCAAGCCAGTTAGAACGTCGTGTTATGTTCCGCCGTGCTATGAAACGTGCGATTCAAAACACCATGCGTGCTGGTGGTCAAGGTATTAAAGTAGAGCTATCGGGTCGTCTTGGCGGTGCCGAAATTGCTCGTACTGAATGGGATCGTGAAGGTCGTGTACCACTACATACTTTACGTGCTGATATTGATTATGCATCAGTACGTGCTGAAACTACTTACGGTACTATCGGTGTTAAAGTATGGATCTTCCGTGGTGAAATCTTAGATGGTATGAATACTGCATACAATCCTGTTAAGGAAGAAAAATCACGTGCACCAAAACGCCGTGGTCGTGGTAACCGTCGTAACTCAGATAGAGGTTAAACATTATGTTACAGCCAAAACGTACCAAATTTCGCAAAATGCATAAAGGGCGTAACACTGGGTTAGCTCACCGTGGTAGCTCTGTATCATTTGGCGAATATGGCTTAAAATCAGTTGGTCGTGGTCGTATGACGGCCCGCCAAATCGAAGCAGCTCGTCGTACTATTACTCGTCGTGTTAAGCGTGGTGGTAAAATCTGGATTCGTGTATTCCCAGACAAACCAATTACTGCTAAACCATTAGAAGTGCGTATGGGTAAAGGTAAAGGTCCAGTAGAGTACTGGGTAGCCGAAATTAAGCCTGGTAAAATGCTTTATGAAATCGAAGGGGTTAGTGAAGAGTTAGCGCGTGAAGCATTCACGTTAGCAGCTGCTAAGCTACCATTTAAAACTACCATTGTTAAGCGGACGATAATGTAATGAAGATCAGTGAATTACGTGAAAAATCAGTAGAAGAACTGACCCAATTGCTGGATGAAAAGCAATTATCAGCATTTCAGCTTCGTATGGCGAAAGCAACTGGTCAGTTAGGTAACACGCATGAAGTCAAAAGCAACCGTCGTACGATTGCTCAAATTAAGACTTTGATTAATGAAAAACAACGAGGCGACTCATGAGTGATAAAAATCAAGAGATTGGCGTCGTAACGGGTAAAGTTGTTAGTAACAAGATGGACAAGTCTATCACTGTACTAGTAGAACGACAAATCCGTCACCCAATGTATGGTAAACAAATCCGTCGTTCGACTAAAATTAAAGCGCATGACGAAAACAACGTTTGCCAACAAGGTGATATCGTACGCATTAAAGAAACTCGTCCTATCTCAAAAACTAAAGCCTATACTTTAGTAGATGTAGTAGAGACAGCGGTTAAGATTTAGAAAATTGCAATAAAAGCTAATTGGTGCTACAATGTGCGCCCTTTAGAAAGGCTGTGTTTATCGCAAGCACAGTTTTAATTATTTTTAGTTTTTATTGCTTATTTATTGGAGTAACGCGATGATTCAGACTGAAACAATGCTGGAAGTTGCAGACAACAGCGGTGCAAGACGTGTTCAGTGCATTAAAGTACTAGGCGGTTCTCATCGTCGTTATGCATCGGTAGGTGATATTATCAAAGTAACTGTTAAGGAAGCAATTCCTCGTGGCAAAGTCAAAAAAGGCGATGTTATGAATGCAGTTGTTGTACGTACCAAAAAAGGCACTCGTCGTGCTGATGGTTCAGTACTACGTTTTGATGATAACGCAGCTGTATTGTTAAATGCTAACAATGCACCGATTGCAACTCGTATTTTTGGACCAGTGACTCGTGAACTACGTGGTGATCAATTTATGAAAATTGTTTCACTTGCACCTGAAGTACTGTGAGGTAAAACATGGCTAAATTACGAAAAGGCGATAATGTGATTGTGATTGCTGGTAAAGATAAAGGCAAGCAAGGCACGGTCTTAGAAGTAAAAAATGATCGAATTAAAGTTGAAGGCATTTCAATCGTTAAGAAACACCAAAAACCTAATCAAATGACGGGTAAAGAAGGTGGTATTATCGAGCAAGAAGCATTCATTAATATTTCGAATGTTGCAATTTTTAACGAAAAAACCCAAAAAGCTGACCGTATTGGTTATCAGATTGATGCAGATGGCACAAAAACACGTGTTTATCGTTCAACTGGTGAAGCAGTGGCGGCAGCCCAATAAACCTTAAGGGTATTAGTGATGGCAAGATTAAAATCTTTATATGACGATAAGCTAAAGCAACAAATTAAAGAAGAGCTTGGCTTGCAAAATGTGATGGAAGTACCAAAAATTACTAAAATCACCATAAACATGGGTGTTGGCGGTGCAGCACAAGATAAAAAAGTTCTTGAAGGTGCATTAGCAGACATGACGGTAATCGCTGGTCAAAAACCAGTGGTAACAAAAGCTCGTAAATCTGTTGCAGGCTTTAAAATCCGTGAGGAATGGCCAATTGGTTGTAAAGTCACTTTACGTGGTGAGCGTATGTACGAGTTTTTAGATCGTCTTATCGCTATTGCAATTCCTCGTATACGTGACTTCCGTGGTTTTTCTCCAAAGTCTTTCGATGGTCGTGGTAACTACTCGCTAGGTATCAAAGAACAAATCGTATTCCCAGAAGTGGATTATGATAAAATCGATCAGTTACGTGGTCTTGATGTAACCATCACTACAAATGCCAAAGATGATGACCAAGGTCGTGCATTGCTTAAAGCATTTGGCTTCCCATTTAAATAAGGTATAGAGTTATGGCTAAAAAGAGCATGATTAATCGCGAACTAAAGCGCGAAAAAACTGTAGCTAAGTATGCAAAAAAACGTGCAGAGCTAAAAGCTATCATCAGTGATGTAAATGCTAGCGATGAAGATCGTATGGATGCAATGCTTGAATTACAAGCATTACCACGCAATGCTTCTCCAGTACGTTTGCGTAATCGTTGTGGTGTAACAGGTCGTCCTCATGGATATTTTCGTAAGTTTGGCTTGTCACGTAATGTTATCCGTGAACGTGTAATGCAAGGTGATGTACCTGGCGTTCGTAAATCAAGCTGGTAAGGAGCAAATTTTATGAGTATGCAAGATACTGTAGCAGATATGCTAACTCGTATTCGCAACGCACAAATGGCTAAAAAAGCAACGGTTGCTATGCCAAGTTCAAAGTTGCGTAAATCAATTGCTGACTTATTAGTTAGCGAAGGTTATTTGGCTAGTGCTGAAGTAGTTGAGGGTGAGAAAGGCAAAAATACGCTTTCTATTGAACTTAGATACTTTGAAGGTAAGCCAGTGATTGAAACACTAAAACGTTATAGTCGTCCAGGCTTACGTCAGTACCGTGGTAAGGATGAGATTCCTAGTGTACGCCAAGGTATGGGCGTTACCATTGTATCAACAAGTCAAGGTATTATGAGCGATCGTGCCGCACGTGCTGCAGGTATTGGTGGTGAAATTATTGCATTTGTTGCATAAATTATTTTTTTAAAAAGCTGGGTAATGTATTCACTACTTAGCTTTTTATGTTATAATGGAAGGCTAACCTTTTTGGGTTAGTTTTTTATTGTCTTAGTATTTAATAAACAAGTATTTGATAAACATTTTACATGTTTATGGATGGCTAAGATTCTGGTTTTAATTTCTATATTATTATTAAGGAATTCCTATGTCTCGTGTGGCTAAAGCCCCAGTAACACTACCTAGTGGTACGAGTGTTACTTTGAACGATCGGCAGGTTGAAGTTAAAGGCAAAAACGGTAATATGTCTTTACGCCTGCATGATTTGGTCGAGCTAAAGCAGGAAGATGGTCAAGTTGTACTATCACCTGTATCAGATACAAAAGAAGCGTGGATGCATGCCGGTACTGTGCGTGCATTGCTTAACAACATAGTTGTTGGTGTAACTGAAGGCTTTGAAAAGAAACTTGAACTGATTGGTGTTGGTTATAAAGCTCAAGTAGCTGGTAGCAAAGTAACGCTTAACTTAGGCTACTCTCACCCAATCGAGTACACTTTGCCAGAAGGTGTCAGTGCAGAAACACCAACCCAAACTGAAATTGTGCTTAAATCAAGCGACAAGCAAAAGTTGGGTCAGGCAGCAGCAAACATCCGTGGCTTCCGTCCACCAGAGCCTTATAAAGGTAAAGGTGTGCGTTACAGTGATGAGTATGTTGCTCGTAAAGAAGCTAAGAAGAAATAAAGAAGGTGAGCAACTATGTTTGATAAAAAAGAAGCTCGTCTGCGTCGAGCTAAAAAAACCCGCGCACATATTCGTAATCTTGGTGTACATCGTTTGGTGGTTAACAGAACACCTAAACATATTTATGCCCAAGTTGTTTCACCAACAGGTGGTGAAGTACTTGCACAAGCATCTACATTAGATGCAAGTCTACGTTCTGGTGCAACAAGTAACGTAGATGCAGCAACATCAGTTGGCGCTATGATCGCTGAACGTGCTAAGTCAGCAGGTGTTACCAAAGTAGCATTTGATCGTAGCGGTTTTAAATATCATGGTCGTGTAAAAGCATTAGCTGAAGCTGCACGTGAAAATGGATTGGAGTTTTAATCATGGCGAATGTTGAACAAACAGACGGTTTAGTAGAACGCTTAGTTTCAGTTGGCCGTGTTTCTAAAGTTGTTAAAGGTGGTCGTATTTTTTCATTCACTGCTTTAACTGTAGTTGGTGATGGTAATGGTCGAGTTGGTTTTGGTCGTGGTAAAGCACGCGAAGTACCAGCTGCTATTCAAAAGGCACTAGAGGCTGCTAAACGTAATATGATCACTGTTGATCTTGATGGTACAACACTGCAACACCCAATTAATGCCCGTCATGGTGCATCACGTGTTTATATGCAACCTGCATCTGAAGGTACTGGCGTAATTGCTGGTGGTGCGATGCGTGCTGTACTTGAGGTTGCTGGTGTTGAGAACGTATTGGCCAAGTGCTATGGCTCAACAAATGAAGCAAACGTTGTACAAGCAACATTTAATGGCTTGCGTGATATGTCATCTCCAGAGAAGATGGCGGCAAAACGTGGCAAAACTGTAGAAGAAATTTTGGGTTAATCAGGAGTAGGTGAGTACTATGAAAACAATGAAAGTCACTCAAACTAAATCGGGTGCCCATCGACAACAAAGCCACAAGGCATGCCTTAAAGGTTTAGGTTTGCGTCGTATTGGTCATACGGTAGAAGTAGAAGATACCGCTTCAACTCGTGGTATGGTAAATCGCATCAACTACATGGTAAAAGTGGAGGAAGCGTAATGGGTCTTAAATTAAACGAATTATCACCTGCTGAAGGTTCTAAGAAAAAAGCATTCCGCCGTGGTCGTGGTATGGGTTCTGGACTAGGCAAAACTGGTGGTCGTGGTGTTAAAGGTCAAAAGTCACGTAGTGGCTCTAGCATTCCTGCAGGTTTTGAAGGCGGTCAAATGCCAATCTATCGACGTTTGCCTAAGTTTGGTTTTACCAGCAAAATGGCAATGACAACTGCAGAAGTACGTTTGTCTGAACTTAACAAAATAGAAGGTGATGTCGTTAGCTTAGAAACACTAAAAGCAGCTAACGTTATCCGCCACGACATGAAGCGTGTTCGAGTTATTTTGTCTGGTGAAGAAGCCTTTAAAGAAGCTGGTAAAGCATACACTTTTAAAGGTGTTAAAGTAACTAAAGGTGCTAAAAAAGCAATCGAAGCTGCTGGTGGCAGCATCGAGGAGTAATATAAAAGTGGCAAAACAATCAATGACTGCTAGCGGTATTCCATTAAACCCAATCGCATTTGTTCGTAAATATGATGAGTTGTGGAGTAGAGTGCTTTTTTTATTAGGAGCATTGGTTGTTTATCGCTTTGGCTCACACATCCCAGTACCAGGGGTTGACCCTAGTGCACTTGCCGATTTTTTTAAAGGAAACTCTGGCACATTACTTGGGATGTTTAATATGTTTTCTGGTGGTGCCTTAGAGCGTATGTCGATTATGGCACTTGGCATTATGCCTTATATTTCTGCCAGTATTATTGTACAAATGATGTCGGCAGTTGTTCCTTCTTTAGAAGCACTAAAAAAAGAAGGTGAGGCAGGTAGAAGACAACTAAATAAATACACACGTCAAGGCACATTAGCTTTGGCACTTGTGCAAGCCATTGTCATGAGTAGGGGACTCCTCGTTGGTCAAAATCTGTCTATTACATCTGGACTGACGTTTTATATCCCTGCTGTAACATCATTAGTTGCCGGAGCAATGTTTTTGATGTGGCTGGGAGAACAAATTACTGAACGTGGTGTTGGTAATGGTATTTCTATGCTGATGGTAATCAGTATTATATCAAGTATGCCAATGATGTTTTCTCAAGCGATTGATATGGCAAAAGAGGGCAAATTAATTGCGGTATTTCTTGTTGTTGTTTTGGCAGCCGCTGTAACAGCAGGTATTGTTTTAATTGAGCGAGCTCAAAGACGTGTACCTGTTAATTATGCACAAAAACAACAACAAGGGCGTAAAGTTTATGCACAGCAGCAATCACATTTGCCTTTAAAGATTAATATGTCAGGCGTTATTCCAGCAATTTTTGCAAGCTCCTTATTGTTGGTGCCTGCCAGTATGAGCCAATGGGTTGGGCAATCGGCAGACCCAAGTATTTTTCAAAATATATTACAGAATATTGCGCTTGTGTTGTCTCCAGGGCAGCCACTTTATCTGGTTGTTTTTGGGGCAATGATTATATTCTTCTGTTATTTTTATACTGCCTTGGTATTTAGTCCAAGGGAAGTAGCTGAAAACTTAAAACGTAGTGGTGCTTATGTTCCTGGTATCCGTCCAGGACAACAAACAGAACGTTATTTAGATCATGTACTTAATCGTTTAACTTTTATTGGTGCGATGTATATGACCGTTATTTGTTTGATGCCTATGATTATGCAAAATGCAGCTGGTTTAAGTTTTGCATTGGGTGGTACCTCGCTACTGATTGTTATTGTCGTTATGATGGATTTTATCTCACAGGTGCAAGCACACTTAATGACGCACCAATATCAAGATAAAACGTTAATTCAGTAACTGGCTTTAAATTATAATGTTAGCTACTAAGTATTTAGTAACTCTTTTCCGATAATTGGAGTATGAAATGAAAGTTCAAGCATCAGTAAAAAAGATTTGCGGCAACTGTAAAATTGTTCGTCGTAAAGGTCGTGTTCATGTGATTTGTAGCTCAGAGCCACGTCACAAGCAACGCCAAGGTTAATTTTTTAATCTAATACTTGAAATTCAAGAGTGGATAAGGTATTATCCGCCTCTTGTCGTAGTTTGCTACTATACTTAATGGTTAAATTAATTACTAATTTAAGTCATTACTAGGGCAAACATCAACATAACTAAATAGGTTTTACAATTGTTGTAATAACTTGTTTTTTAATGGAGAGAAACCAATGGCTCGTATTGCCGGCGTAAACATCCCGGATAACAAACATGCTGTTATTTCTTTAACTTATATTTTTGGTATTGGCCGTACCACTGCAAAGCAAATCCTTGCGGCAGTTAATATTGAGCCAAGTACTAAAATCAGTGAGTTAGAGGATACTCAGTTAGATGCTATCCGTGCACAAGTTGCAAACTATACGACAGAAGGTGACCTTCGTCGTGAAGTTTCAATGAATATCAAACGCTTAGTTGATTTGGGTTGCTACCGTGGTCTTCGTCACCGCCGTGGTTTGCCAGTTAATGGTCAGCGTACAAAAACGAATGCTCGTACTCGCAAGGGTCCACTAAGAGCAATTAAATAAATAAACTAACTTAGGAAGCTAAAAGATGGCAAAAGACACTCGTAGTCGCAAAAAAGCGTCTCGTCGTTCTGTATCAGAGGGCGTTGCCCATATTCATGCGTCTTTTAATAACACCATTGTTACTATTACCGATCGTCAAGGTAATGCTTTGGCTTGGGCCACTTCAGGTGGACAAGGCTTCCGTGGTTCACGTAAATCAACGCCATTTGCGGCACAGGTTGCAGCAGAGGTTGCTGGCAAAAATGCCCAGGAACAATATGGCTTGAAGAACATTGACGTTCTGGTTAAAGGTCCAGGACCTGGTCGTGAGTCTGCGGTAAGAGCTTTAGGTGCATTGGGTTATAAAGTGAACAGCATTACAGATGTGACACCAATCCCACACAATGGTACTCGCCCGCCGAAGAAGCGTCGAGTTTAAGACACTAAGGAGACTCTATTATGGCCCGTTATATTGGTCCTAAACTCAAGTTATCACGTCGTGAAGGTACCGACTTACAATTAAAGTCTGGTGTTAAACCATTTGATGTGAAAACTAAAAAAGCTGATCGTGCTCCTGGCCAGCATGGTAACAGCAGAGCAAAAACTTCAGAATATGCTCAACAGTTACGTGAGAAGCAAAAAGTAAAACGTATGTACGGTGTACTTGAGCGTCAATTCTCAAATTACTATAAAGAAGCAGCCCGCATGCGTGGTGCAACAGGTGAAAACCTATTGACTATGCTTGAACGTCGTTTAGATAACGTTGTTTATCGTATGGGCTTTGGTTCTACACGTGCAGAAGCACGTCAACTAGTTAGCCATAAAGCAGTTATGGTTAAAAAAGTAGGACGTGATGAATTTGTTCGTGTAAACATTCCATCAATTCAACTTCAAGATGGTGACGTTGTTGCTATCCACGAAAAAGCTAAAGAACAACTACGTATTAAAAATGCTATCGAACTAGCAACACAACGTGGTATTCCAGAGTGGTTAGAAGTTGATCACAGTAAATTGCAAGGTACTTTCAAACAGGCTCCTGATCGCGTGGATCTTCCAGCAGAAATCAATGAGAGTTTGATTGTTGAGCTTTACTCTAAATAATTAATTTTATCATTCGAGGTGACATTTATGATGCTACATGCAACTGAGTTTCTTACACCTAACGCTATTAACGTTGAGACAGTAAATGAAACGAATGCAAAAGTCACGCTCGAGCCGTTAGAACGCGGCTTTGGGCATACACTTGGTAATGCCTTACGCCGTATTTTACTATCTTCTTTGCCCGGTGCAGCTGTTATTGAAGCTGAAATTGAAGGTGTTGATCATGAGTATTCAACACTAGAAGGTTTGCAAGAAGATGTACTTGATTTGCTACTTAACTTAAAATCGCTAGCGATTACTTTGCACGACACCCATGAAGTTTTCTTAACTTTAGATAAAAAAGGTGCAGGTGCGATAACAGCAGCAGATATTGATTTACCACATAATGTCGAAATTATGAACCCTGAGCTTGTACTTGGTACATTGAGTGAGCGTGGACATCTTAAGATGAAATTGCGTGTGGCAATGGGTCGTGGTTATGAGCCAGCAAATCAACGTAACGAAGATGGGGATACAAAAGCGATTGGTCGTCTTAAACTAGACGCAAGCTACAGTCCAGTTGTACGTGTTGCTTATCAAGTTGAAAATGCGCGTGTTGAACAGCGTACAGATCTTGATAAACTGATTATTGATCTTGAAACCAACGGTACAATTGATCCAGAAGAAGCAATTCGCAAGTCGGCAACTATTTTGCAACAGCAAATTGCGATTTTTGTTGACTTAGAAGCTGAACAAGCCCCAGAACCTGTTGCAGAGAAAGAAGAGATTGACCCTGCGTTACTACGCCCAGTGGATGATCTTGAACTAACGGTTCGCTCAGCAAACTGTTTGAAAGCTGAAAATATTTATTATATCGGTGATTTGGTACAACGTACAGAAACTGAACTGTTGAAAACACCAAATTTAGGTAAAAAATCGCTCACTGAAATTAAAGATGTGCTTGCTGCACAAGATTTAGAATTGGGTATGCGATTAGAAAACTGGCCACCATCAGACTTACGTGTTGATGACCGTTTTTCATACCGTAGCCGTTAAACACAAGGATTATAACCATGCGACATCGCAAAAGTGGAAAGAAGCTGGGTCGTACCAGCAGCCATCGCAAGGCAATGTTTCAAAACATGACTAACTCATTGTTTGAGCATGAGTTGATAAAAACAACTTTGCCTAAAGCAAAAGAGCTACGCCGTGTAGCAGAGCCATTAATCACATTGGCAAAAGAAGATAGCGTTGCAAACCGTCGTCTTGCTTTTAGCCGTATGCGTAACAAAGATATGGTTGGTAAACTATTTGGCGAAATTGGTCCTCGTTACCAAACTCGCCCAGGTGGTTACTTACGTATTATCAAGTGTGGTCACCGTGCTGGTGATAATGCACCTATGGCTTATGTAGAACTGGTTGATCGTGACTAGTTTTATCATATACTTTAAAAAAGACCTTAGTGAACTAAGGTCTTTTTTTTATAGGCATACTTGCTAGATAGATGGTGTAAAAATAATACACACTTGAAACACTTTAACAGTTAGCTAAAAGATGATGTCGTCTGGGTTCACCGCACCGGCTCTTATTAATTTTGCCTCGGTATCAGATAAATCGACAATGGTGGTTAATTTGGTGGTTCTGATACCAGCGTTGACTAACATATCTGCTTGATTAAACAGTAATTCCTCAATTTCAAAGGGATCATCTAAAACAGTATCATGTTCAGGTAAAATTAGGGTGCTTGTTAAAATAGGCTCGCCCATTTGTTTTAAAATGGCTTGAGCAATTGGGTTACTAGGTACTCGTATACCAATGGTCTTCTTTTTTGGGTGTGCTAATTTTTTTGGTAAATCTTTGGTTGCTGCTAAAATAAAGGTAATAGGATTGGGGGTGTTTGCTTTTAAAATTTTGTACTGTTTATTGCTGACAGTCGCAAATTTTGCAATTTCACTTAAATCATGGCACATTAACGCAAATTGGTGTTTATCTTCTAATTGGCGGATTTTTTTTAATTTTTCCAATGCCAGTTTTGAACCAATTTTGCAGGCAAAAGCATAACTTGTATCGGTGGGGTATATGACAAGTTTATCCTGTGAAAGTGCTTCGGCAACTTGCTGTATTAATCGTGGCTGAGGATTTTTTGGGTGTATGTATAGGGTTTGCATTGTTATTCCTTAGCTTATATTATTTATTGTAGACAAATTTTTACGAATGTAATTAATAGTGCTTGTGCATCTTTTGGCAATTTATCTGGCTTGCTTAAATAGGTATAAGCTTGCTTATAAACATCTTGCTCAAAGGTACTCTTGCTGGTATCGAAATCGGCAAATAAATTATCTTGTGATATTTGAAAATTACGTCCACAAGCAAGCGTCAATAAGCACTCAATGGCTTGCGGTTTAATCTCTACTTGTTCAAATTGTTGTTGCTGGCTGTGTGTTCTGCCATCTGGTGCATACCAATAGCCAAAATCGTTTAGGGTGCGTCTATACTTTCCTGCAATACTCCAGTGGCTTATTTCATGTAATGCACTGGCAAAAAAACCGTGTGCAAATACAATTTTGGCAGGTTTACTAACGGTTGCTGGGAAGTATTCTGGTTCATCAAAGCCATTTTTAAATTCACCACGTACCAAAATGGTATTATGACAGATGAATAGCGTATTAAATAGGTTGATAAGCCATTCTGTTAGTATATGCTCTTTTAACGCATCATTTGTACTGGTTTCATTGATTTTTTGCCACTCGCTTTTATATCGTTTAATATCTTCATCTGTTAATAACGGCTTTATTTGTAATATCTTATTCCATAACTTGGGGGTGTGCTGATAAGTGATTTTTTGAAATAAAGAATTTGTCATCACAATGAAGGTTTATAGAGCTTATGATTAAAAAAATAAATTTAATTTAGCAGATATAACATAGATTGTATCATACTATATTATGCTTTTTATAATTATGCCTTTTATGGTTTGTGCAACATCGTTTTATGTTAAAATTAGGCAGTTTAACGACACCGATTAAAGAGAAATAGGTGAGCATAATGACAGACTCAACTGGTACCCAATTAATAAAAAAAATTGATTTAGCCAAATGGGCAGAGCAAGATTTTGAATGGTCTGGTGATCTGTCAATTAGTTATTTTACAAGGATATCTGCTGAACTCTTAGATAAACCACATGATGATTTGAAAGTTGATTGTCAGCTTAAAAGAATACGTAATATTTTATGGCTAACCTTTAATGTAGATGGCACCTTTTGGCTAGAATGTCAGCGCTGTTTACAACCAGTTGCAATACAGTTGAATAAATCACATGAAATCGCTTTATTAGAAGAAGCGTCACAAGTGAGTGCGTTAGATGAAAATGATGATTATTTAATGCTTGATGAGTTAGTTTCTAGCAATCAAAAAAAACAGTTGCTAGATTTATCTTTGTTAATTGAAGATGAATTGTTGCTTGATTTACCAATTGCACCTAAACATATAGATTGTGAAATGGCAGTTAAACAAGTAGGTAAAATAATAGAAGAAGAGCCAGAGAGTCCTTTTGCGGCTTTAGCTGGATTAAAAACAGATTGATAAATAGATTGGTGATAGCATTTGGAGTGTCACAATAGGATAAAAATTAAGTTTTATCCAAAATTTTACTTTATTATTCTTTAATTTATGCGTATAATTGCCAGTTTATTATATATTGAACTCAAGTTAAAAATATTATACCCGCATACTTTGGGTGTTAACTTTTAAGTTCATACCCAAAGTTAATTGAAGCACAGGAGTTATCTCATGGCTGTTCAGCAAAGTCGTAAAAGTCGTTCACGTCGTGACATGCGTCGTTCACATCATCAAATGCCAGTAGCAGAGTTGAGTGTAGACTCAACCACTGGTGAAAAACACCGTCGTCACCACATGACAAAAGATGGTTTTTATCGTGGTCGTCAGTTATTTAAAGTTAGTCAAGAAGACTAATTTAAAAGTTTAGGTTAGTATTGCGTTTAGTAAGTTCTTTTTTTACAATGACAAAAGTAAATATAGTCATTAACTTGTAATCTCAAACTAATTAAAAACAATACTAAAAACCAAGTTATGATGCTTAATTTAAATTACTGTGTTCAGTAAAAATTAGCGACGTAGCTTGGTTTTTTTATTTATGATGTATAATATTTATTAATCGATAAATTAAATTAGCGCATTATTTTAATAAGTAACATTTATGGATAGCACAAAATATGGATAGTACAAAAGTTGGCTTAGATGATAAACCAAATAAAAGAATCGCCATTGTCTTCCCTGGTCAGGGCTCACAACATGTCGGTATGCTAACAGAGCTTAGTGAAGAGTACCCCATTATTACACAAACCTTTGCTGAAGCCAGTAATGTGCTTGGGTTTGATTTATGGGAAGTTTGCCAAGATGAGCAACAATTAAATCAAACCGAGTATACTCAGCCTGCATTGCTAACAGCAAGTGTTGCTTTGTGGCGTGTTTTAAAAGATAAAGTTGAACAACCCGTTTTTATGGCAGGACATTCTTTAGGTGAATTTAGTGCGTTGTGTGCATCAGAAGCAATCTCGCTTGCTGATGCAGTGGTGCTGGTACATAAACGTGGTCAGCTAATGCAAGAAGCGGTTGCAAACCAAGAAACCATGATGGCGGCTGTACTAGGGCTAGAAGACGAACAAGTGTTAAGCCTTTGTGAGCAAATTAGAGAATTGGATGAAGTAGCCATTGTCGATCCTGCTAATTTTAATAGTCCTGGTCAAGTGGTAATTGCTGGCAATAAAACAGGGGTTGAGAAAGTTGTTGACCAAGTTAAAAATAACCTTGGTAAAAAGGCGATTCCACTAAAGGTAAGTGTGCCTTCACACTGTGAGCTAATGCAACCAGCTAGTGAGGCATTACAAGCAGAGCTGGATCGTGTCAAAATTGATGAGCCATTGATTCCTGTTATCCAAAACAGGCATGCACGAGTTGAAAAGACAATGTCAAATATTAAGCAAGCACTTGTTGAACAATTAAGCAACCCTGTACAGTGGGCAAAAACCATAGAAGAGCTAGCTGCAAAACAAGTTGAAGTGTTGATTGAAGTTGGTAGTGGTAATGTTTTGACAAATCTTACAAAACGTCAAAAAACTGTTATTCCAGCTTATCCTACTGACAGACCAGAACGATTACAAAAATTATTTGAGGAGTTATCATGAGCCGTACGATTACACTGGTTAGTGGTGCAAGCCGAGGCATTGGTAAAGCGATTGCAAAACGCTTCGCAAAAGAAGGTCACTTTGTGATTGGTACAGCAACTTCAGAGTCTGGTGCTGAGTCAATTGAGGCGTATTTAAACGATATTTCTGATTCAGCAGGGATTGGTCGCATCTTGGATGTTTGTGATCAAGAACAAATTGAAAAGTTGTTTGAAGAAATTGAAAGTGTGTATGGTAATGTGCAAGTATTGGTTAATAATGCAGGCATCGCCAAAGATGGTCTATTAATGCGCATGAGTGATGATGACTGGTCTACTGTGATAGACACAAATATGACTTCTGTATATCGTATGAGTAAACGAGCTGTACGAGGAATGATGAAAGCACGTCGTGGTCGCATCATTAACATCACTTCAGTGATTGCTCAAATGGGTAATGCTGGGCAAGCAAACTATGCCGCTAGTAAAGCAGGCACCGAAGGATTTACACGCACCTTGGCACGTGAAGTTGGTTCTCGTCATATTACGGTTAATGCGGTTGCACCAGGTTTTATCGAAACGGACATGACAGATGAGCTAGATGAACGCCTAGTTAACTCAATGCTTGATGCAGTGCCATTAGGACGTTTAGGACAACCAGAAGATATTGCAGCAGCGGTTAGCTTTTTAGCAGGCGATGAAGCAAGCTATATCACAGGTAGTGTGCTAGCGGTCAACGGTGGTATGTATATGTAGTAGCTGTAGAGAAGAAGTTTTTCATCTACTGATTGTAATATTGTTTATAGTTTCCATGTTTGCTGAGTTTATTGAAATATAATAGATAGTGGGAGCTTTACAATATCTGAGCCAATACTCATTTAATTTGCAATATAATTGGGATAATTGGAAAAAAACTATTTAATGGATAAAAAACCATGCAAATTCTTTTGGCTAACCCTCGTGGTTTTTGTGCAGGTGTCGATCGAGCCATTGCCATTGTTAATGAAGCGTTAGCTCGTTTTGAACCACCAATTTATGTGCGTCATGAAGTGGTGCATAACAAGTTTGTGGTGTCTGATCTTGCCAACCGAGGGGCGGTTTTTGTAGAAGAACTGGATGAAGTACCAGACGGTTCGATTGTCATTTTTTCGGCACATGGAGTTTCTAATGCGGTAGAAGAAGAAGCAAAACGCCGAGATTTAACGGTATTTGATGCCACTTGTCCGTTAGTAACTAGGGTACACATGCAAGTGTTAAAATTTGCACGTAAGGGGATTGATGCTATTTTGATTGGGCATGAAGGGCATCCAGAAGTTGTCGGTACAATGGGACGTTATGACACAAGCTTTGGTGGGCAGATTCATTTAGTTGAAGATGAACAGGATGTGATTAATTTAGAGATAGCTAACCCAAGTAACCTGGCGTTTGTAACTCAAACCACACTATCTATGGATGATACAGCTGTTGTAGTGGATGCCTTAAAAACCAAATATCCAGAGGTTAATAGCCCTCGTAAAGATGATATTTGTTATGCCACCCAAAATAGGCAGGATGCAGTTAAAGATTTAGCTAAGCAATGTGAGGTGGTCTTAGTCGTTGGCTCGCCAAACTCGTCAAACTCAAATCGATTACGTGAACTTGCAGAACGCATGGGCTGTCAAGCATTTTTAATAGACAATGCAGCCGAGATGGATCAAGATTGGTTTGTTGGGGTGACTCAAATAGGTGTCACTGCAGGTGCTTCTGCCCCAGAAGTGTTGATTCAAGAGGTACTTGAGCAGTTGCAAGCATGGGGGGGTGATTTACCAAAAGACTTAGATGGTATTGAAGAAACCGTGACTTTTAAATTACCAAAAGAACTAAGAATACCAGTTACAGAAGTTAAAGCTTAGTATTTTTTAATGACACGATATTTCATTAAATTAAAGTTTTTTAATGACTTGAAAAACGTTAGTAAAGCCCCTATTTGATTAAGTTATCTAATTTTATTAATGATAAAACTTAACAAAAATAGGAGTTAATATATGGCAACTCAACATCAATTCGAAGCTGAGGTCGCACAGTTACTAAATCTTGTAACCCATTCACTTTATTCAAATGCTGACATTTTTGTACGTGAGCTAGTGTCTAATGCCTCTGATGCCTGTGATAAACTGCGTTTTGAAGGCAACACCGATGATAGCTTGTTTGAAGGTGACAGCGAATTAAAAATCCGCCTAGACATTGATACTGATGCCAAAACCATTATCATCTCTGATAACGGCATTGGTATGAATGAAGCAGAGGTAATTGACAACCTAGGTACGATTGCGAAATCAGGCACAAAGGCTTTTCTTGAGCAATTATCAGAAGATAAAAAACAAGACGGTAAACTAATTGGTCAATTCGGTGTTGGTTTTTATTCTGGTTTTATTGTGGCTGACCAAATTACAGTAGAAACTCGTAAAGCTGGGGAAACCGCAGACAAAGGCGTACGTTGGGTGTCAGATGGCACAGGGGCTTATACTACCGAGAGTATCGAAAAAGCAGAGCGTGGTACGACCATTACATTGCACCTAAAAGAAGAGTATAACGGTGAAAGTGATAATGAAGATGCTACCGAAAACAACTACCTTGACCGTGCAAAACTAAAACGTTTGGTCAATAAATATTCTGATCATATCAGCCTACCGATTCAGATGCGTAAAGAAGTATGGCAAGAAGAAGTTAAAGAAGATGACGATGGCTCTTTAGAAAAAGATAATACGCCAGCAGGCGGTGAATATGTCATCACTGACGAATGGGAAACAGTTAACCAAGCTACCGCACTATGGACCAAATCGTCCAGTGAAATCAAAGACGAAGCGTATCAAGAATTCTACAAAAACATCTCTAATGACTACAATGAACCATTGGCATGGACACACAACCGTGTGGAAGGTCGTGTACAGTTTACTCAGTTATTATATATTCCAAAAAAAGCCCCATTTGACCTATATGCCCGTGAGCAACAGCATGGCTTAAAGCTATATGTAAAGCGTGTTTTCATCATGGATGATGCTGAGCAACTATTGCCAATGTATCTACGTTTTGTAAAAGGGGTGATTGACTCTACTGACTTACCGCTAAACGTGAGCCGTGAGCTATTGCAAGAAAGTCGTGATGTGAAGTCTATCCGTGAGGGTAACTCTCGCCGTGTATTAACCTTGCTAGCTAGCCTTGCAAATAGTGAAGACGGCGACAAACAAGCTAAATTTAAAGAGTTTTATGCAGAGTTTGGCGATGTCATCAAAGAAGGTTTGGGCGAAGATATGAAGAACCAAGCTCGCATTGCTAAGCTACTTCGCTATGCGACCAATACCCATGATGGACTAGAAACAGGCTTTGCTGACTACAAAGAACGTATGATTGATGGGCAAAAAGCCATCTATTATCTCACCGCTGACAATCTAGCAGCAGCTAAAAATAGCCCTCAGCTTGAGATGTTTAAAAAGAAAGGCATTGAGGTTATTTTAATGACGAGCCGTGTAGACGAGTGGGCAATGAACTTTTTACATGAGTTTGATGGTACGCCACTAAAAAACATTGCTAAAGGGGCAGTGGACTTAGGTGACCTGCAAGATGATGAAGAAAAAGAAGAAGCACAAAAGGCTGCCGATAGTATGAAGCCAGTGGTTGATAAACTAAAAACAGCATTGGGTGAGCGTGCTAGTGATGTTAAAATTTCTAACCGTTTGGTAGATAGCCCTGCCTGTTTGGTGGTTGGTGATGGCGAAATGACACCACAAATGATTCAAATGCTAAAACAGATGGGGCAGGACGTGCCAGACGTTAAACCAACGCTTGAAGTCAATCCAACGCATTCACTGATTCAACGTTTAGAGACCAGTGAGCAGTTTGACGATTTGGCTCAAGTTATTTTTGATCAAGCATTGATTGCTGATGGTGGTCAACTGGACGACCCAGCTGGCTATATTAAGCGTGTGAATGAATTGTTGATGAAGTAAGTTGATTGTTGTTAGAAAATAAAAAACCAAGTCGAGAGGCTTGGTTTTTTTTTGCTAGTATTTTAAAAACAGGGAGTTTTTATACAAGTAGTTTCAGTTATAGATAAAGTAATGAGGGCTTTAAGAAAGCTAGTTTTGGTATTTATCCACTTATTCTTAAAGCATTTTTACTATGCTATAATCTAGCCGCATAAACTTATAAGAACAATGAGCAAGTATGACGCAACCAAATTTACCCCTACTAAAATGGGCAGCATTATTTGAAGGTAGTTCGTTATTGGCACTTATTTTTATCGCAATGCCACTAAAATATATGGCTGCTATATCAACAGTGGTAAAAATAATAGGACCAATTCATGGTTTTTTATTTTTAAGTTTTGTGGCAATCATCTTATTTTATCTGCTGACACGCAAATTGCCTGCCACAACAACGTTAATTGGCTTAGTGTCTGCCTTTATTCCATTTGGTAGTTTTGTGTTTAAAGCAAAGTACTTGCAGTAAACACCGTAAATATTTTGTAAAATATATTAATAGAGTATCCCCACTTGTTAAAACTGATAATTTCTGCCTTAAAATACCTTGTTATCTTCCTGATTATTTATAGCGTTATCAACTGGTGGCGACAGCCAGTGATGCCTGCTAATCCAAAATTGCAATTAACGGATTACCATGGGCAACCCATAGATTTAGCAAAAATGAGTAAGCAACAACCAACCCTAATTTATTTTTGGGGCAGTTGGTGTGGTATTTGCAAATTTAGCTCGCCAAAAATTAACACCTTGAGTGAACAAGGTTATCCTGTAGTGAGTATTGCAGTTAGTTCTGGAACAAACCAAGTGTTAGCTAACTACATGAATGAACATGGCTATAGCTTTAAGCTGATTAATGATAGCGATGGTGAGATCTTTACGAATTGGCAAGGGCAAGTAACACCATCTTATGTGGTGTTAAAAAATGGTGAGATGAAACAAGGGCTAACAGGTATTCAACCTGTTTGGTCATTAAAGCTTAGGTTATGGCTAAGTCAATATTTATAAAACTTGCTTTCATACAAAAAGAAAAATATAAAAAAGGGATAACATAAAAGGACAGAGGATACGTTGATAACATTAGATATTTAAAAAAGCGGGTTGTTTTGTATATATGAAGCAACCCGCTTTTTTGGTGTATAAACACAGTTATTTTGTAAACTCTGCAACTGTTTTACTGATGATGTTAATACACTCAGTTAGTTGTTCTTTTGTTATAACCAAAGGTGGTGCAAAACGGATGATGTTGCCATGGGTTGGTTTGGCAAGTAAACCGTTGTCTTTTAATGCAACACACAAGTTCCATGCAGTGTCACTGTCTTCACTATCGTTAATTACCAATGCATTTAATAAGCCTTTACCACGCACTAGGCTTAAAATATCATATTTATCTACCAGTTTTTGCATCTCGGCTCTAAATATTGTGCCAAGCATTTGGGCGTTGTCGGCTAATTTTTCATCTTTAACCACTTGTAGGGCAGCCATTGCAACTGCAACACCAAGTGGGTTACCACCATAGGTTGATCCATGTTGCCCTGATTTAATGACATCCATAATCTCATCTGTTGTTAAAACGGCGGATACAGGATAAGCACCGCCAGATAGTGCTTTGCCTAAAATCAAAATGTCAGGTTTTACGTTTTCGTGGTCTAGTGCCAATAGTTTGCCTGTGCGTGCAACACCCGTTTGAATCTCATCGCCTAAAAATAGTACGTTGTACTGCTCACACAAGGCTTTTGCTTTGGCAAGGTAACCGTTTGATGGTACATAAACGCCTGCCTCACCTTGTATGGGCTCTACTAAAAAGCCTGCGATTTTATCGTTGTTTTTTAAGATCTCTTCTAGAGCTTGTAAGTTATCGTATTCAACTTTAATAAAACCTGTGGTGTAAGGACCAAAGTTTTTACGAGCATTTTCATCATTAGAAAAAGAGATAATGGTGGTTGTACGACCATGGAAATTGTTTTCACAAACAATGAGTTGTGCTTTATTTTCTGCAATACCTTTTTTCTCATATGCCCATTTTCGGCAAATTTTAATGGCGGTTTCTACAGCTTCTGCCCCCGTGTTCATTGGCAAAAGTTTGTCAAAACCAAAATATTTGCAGGCAAATTTTTCAAACTCACCTAATTTATCGCTATAAAACGCACGTGAGGTTAGGGTGAGTGTTTGGGCTTGTTGGGTAAGTGCCTCTATGATTTTTGGATGGCAATGCCCCTGGTTTACAGCAGAGTAAGCTGATAAAAAATCATAGTATTCATTACCTTCTACATCCCACACTTTTACGCCTTTGCCTTTTGCCAAAACAACAGGGAGTGGATGATAGTTATGTGCACCGTATTTATTTTCCAAATCGATATAGTATTGTGAGTTGTGTGTCATAATTTGTATCTAAATATAAATTTAAAAAGGATTTTTGGGAAGTTAGCGTTTTCTCATTAATGTTGATTTACCAAATAGCGATTCAATCAAATCAACCGCCAAAATGGCAGTTTTGTTGCGTTCATCTAAAGTTGGGTTTAATTCGACAATATCGAGTGAACCCATTAGCCCTGTATCAGCAATCATTTCCATACCCAGTTGTGCTTCACGGTAAGTAACGCCACCAATTACAGTTGTACCAACAGCTGGAGCAATACTTGGATCGAGATAGTCAATATCAAAACTAACATGAATGTGAGTGTTTTCATCGATGTTTTTTAGTGCTTGTTCCATGGTAGCTTTCATGCCATATTCATCGATATAGCGCATGTCAAACACATCTAAATTTTGTTGATTGACAAGCTTTTTTTCGCCTTCATCTACGCTTCGGATGCCAATTTGTCGAATGTCGTCAATGTTGATGGCGGGCGTTATGTCACTAAAGTTAATGAGTTCTTTTGGTCCAAAACCACATAAACATGCAACTGGCATGCCATGAATATTACCAGAAGGTGTTAAATCACTGGTGTTAAAGTCGGCGTGAGCATCAAACCAAAGTATGCGTAGTTTTTTTGCGTGCTGACGACAATGGCGAGCGACAGCGGCAATAGAACCAAGCCCAAGGCAATGGTCACCACCCATTAGAATTGGTAGGTTACCTGCTTCTAGTTCTTGATAAACATGGTCATGCACGGACTGATTCCATGCAACTACTTGGGGTAGGTGACGATAGCCGTTTATAGGGGGTAAATTGGGATTTATTGGACCCGTTAAATTACCGCGGTCAATAAGATTAACTCCGTGGCTGGCTATGTGTTTATCTATGTTGGCGACTCGCAAAGCGTCTGGACCTAAATTTACCCCTCTGATACCTGCACCAATATCAGTTGGGGCTCCAATTAGGGCAACTGTTTGATTATAAATGGGTTCTTTTGTATTCATTGGGTTAAAATTCTTTTTGTTTTTTATAATATGTCGCATTTTATCATAAAATAGACTAGGCAATAAAAGATCTGAACGCATTCAATAGCATTTGTACAGAAATTGATATTAAAATCATACCCATTAATCGTTCAATGGCTTTTAGACCACGATGCCCGAATAGGCGATAAAAAACAGGTGAAAAATATAAAATTATTGCAGAAACTGACCAAGCTAATAAAACAGAAATTAATGAATATTTAATTTGTTCTGGGTTAGTTTCTACTAACAAAATAAGTGTCGCCAAAAGTGAAGGACCTGCGACTAAAGGGATGGCTAAAGGAACAATAAATGGTTCAGTATCACCATCACCATCTTCGCCCATGATGCCCCCACGAGAAGGGAAAATCATGCGTATAGCGACTATCATTAGCACTAAACCACCACCAATCGCTACCGCTTCACGGCTTAGTCCTAATGTCTTTAAGATACTGCTACCCATAAATAGGAACAACAGCATAACACCTAAAGCGATGATAAGCTCACGGATGATAATTTTTTTGCGACGTTCTTCGGGTACCGCTTTAAGTACGGAAAGAAACACAGGGATGTTACCGAGTGGATCTATAATAAAAAACAGCGTTATGGCTGCTGCGATGGCTTCTTGCATGTGGTGTCCTTAATTTTTTATTAAATTGTTTTTGTCAGTAATATACCTGCCTCGATGTGATGAGTATAGGGGAACTGATCAAATAAAGCAGTGCTGATTACCTTGTGTGTTTTACAAAGGGTTTGTAAATTGTCTGCTAAGGTATCAGGATTGCAAGAGATGTAAATAATATTATCAAACTCGCTGAGTAAGGTAAGGGTATTATTATCGATACCTGCTCGTGGTGGGTCAACAAATACCGTACCAAATGAATAGTTTGCTAGGTCAATGCCAGCTTGTTGTAAACGGCGGAAGTCACGAGTACCATTTTTTGCTTGCGTAAACTCTTCGGCAGATAAACGAGCGATAGCCACATGCTTGCAATCATTTTTTGCAATATTCCATTGGGCTGCTGCCACAGAAGTTTTACTAATTTCGGTCGCTAATGTGCGGCGAAAATATTGGCTAAGCGGTAGGGTAAAGTTAGCATTACCACAGTACAGCTCAAGTAGGTCAGTTTGCTGATTATTGTTAAGTTTGTTTGCTTGCTCACACGCCCAAGTGAGCATATGTTCACAAACCTTGGCATTGGGCTGGGTAAAGCCGCCTTCCAACTGCTTATATAGATAGGTTTTGCCGTTGACCTTGAGTTTTTCGACCACATAGTCTTGGCTAATGATGACTTTTTGTTTACGGCTGCGTCCAATAATATGGCAGTTTAGTTCTTTTTCTAAACCAGTCGCAAGTGTTTGCCATTCTTGTGCTAATTTTTTGTGATAAATTAGGGTAACGAGCATATCACCAGATAAGGTGCTTAAAAATTCAACCTGAAACAGTTTGTTTTTTAATAACTCATTTGCCTTTATTTTTGCCATTAGTTTTGGCATTAAGGCATTAATTGCCAAGCTTGCTGTGGCAAAGGTGTCCACGCGTACTTTTTGTTTATCGCCATGTGCATCAGTTTCTGTCATGGTATAAAAGCAGTTATCGCCTTCATGCCAGACGCCAAATTCTGCACGCATACGGAAGTGGCTAACTTCTGATTGATAAATCGATATATCAGATAAGATTTGCGTATTGACAAATGGGGTTAATAAATCCACCAAGCGAGCTGTTTTTTCATCAAGCTGTGTTTGGTAGGTATTTGTTGGCAAGTTTTTGTAGGTTGTTGAACGGGGTATTTTTGTCATGAAGTTCGCTACTTTTACAGTCGTAATGCGGATTAAAAAACATGCAAAACGAAGGGTAAAAATGAAGAATAAAATGATGAGCAATAGGATAGCAGTTTTTGTCTATGTTTCCTAGTGTTGGCTTAGCTTTTGCTAAGTAGTAAATATAGATATGGGTTGTCATGCATGGATATAGCGGGAGGGTATGTATAGCCAAAACACATAAACAAATATAAGCTAAGCTGCTATAATGAGCTGTATTTACAAGTGACTGATTGGCTTGTTCTAATTACAATCATTTATAATATAATGACACTTGCTAGGTTAAAATGGCTTGTAATAAATTAAAACTGCTAGGACAGTCATCATTAGGAAAACTGCTATGAATATGAAGAAGATGGAAAAAACAATACTTGCGGCATCACTTGCTTTGATGGTGGCTATCTCGACTGTTAGTCAAGCAGAGGCAGATTCTCCAAAACTATCAGCACAACAAATACTTAAAATCAAACAAGCCGCCAATCAAGGAGATACACAAGCTCAATATAACCTTGGGTTCATGTATTATGAAGGCGAAGGTGTCCCTCAAGATTATGCTAAGGCAGTAGAATGGTATCAAAAGGCTGCTAATCAAGGAAATACACAAGCTCAATATAACCTTGGGTTCATGTATTATAAAGGAGAAGTTGGTGTTGATATATCTCAAGAAAATGAAGAAATATGCTGGTTAAGAAGTTTACAAGGACGACCCGAAACAGCAGACTTTTACAAAGCAAAACAATGGTTTAAAAAGTCTTGTGATAATGGATTAGAGAAAGGTTGTCAAAGTTATCTAAGTCTTGTAAAGCGTATGCAAGAGCGGTAAGCGATCAACATAACCTAGCTCTTATGTATTTTCAAAGCGAGTGTGTGAGTTAAGACCATACATAAGTAAGATTGGTAAACCAATCTAGCTTATGAGTGAAAGCATCAATAAGACTTACAGCATATGGCAGTATTACTGGTCGTATTTTTTGGGTTTTTTATTTATATGTCTATTTTGTATAAAAATTCATGTTAAATCTAATCAATTAGCATTTATTTTTATTCTTGCTAGATGTTGCTTTTATTTCAAAAAATGGCTCCAAACATAATTTTTTTTCTCCAAAAACCATCACGACTTTATTAACGATATAATTTTGGCTTATAATAGTCTGATTTATCAGGTAGTCTGGATTACCTCCTGCTACTTTTATGGCATTTGTATAAGTGAAGACTATGACTCAATCGACGATCGACTATAAAGACACCTTAAACCTTGCAGATACTGAATTTGCAATGCGTGGCAACCTTGCCAAACGTGAGCCAAAATGGCTAGAACAATGGGAACAAGACAATGTTTATGGCAAAATCCGTGAGGCTCGTAAAGGGGCAA